>Ga0256831_1000355_pt1 | contig 24086 bp, 21 predicted proteins | sample 132544metaG_FD_189087 | JGI IMG/M metagenome (GOLD analysis project Ga0256831, IMG submission 189087) | Hydrothermal vent microbial communities from Lau Basin, Pacific Ocean - 132-544 | ecosystem: Environmental > Aquatic > Marine > Hydrothermal vents | place: Pacific Ocean: Lau Basin | collected... | reverse complement strand
TTGTTGTATTGTGTGATTAAGTTAAAAGAAAGAAAATATGAAATTATATAATAACCCTGATTTGTTAATAGATGATGATAATAAAGTTGAAGGTATTGTAGGTTGGAAAAGCCCTTCAAATATCGCACTTGTAAAGTATTGGGGAAAATACGGTAATCAGCTTCCGTTGAATCCCTCCATTAGTTTCACCCTTAGTCAGGCATATACTCAAACGATTATTGAGTACAAAAAGAAAAAGAAAGACGATAAAAAGATAAAACTTGATTTCTACTTTGAAGGCAAACTTAAACCTAGTTTTGCTAGAAGAATAAATAAATATTTTAAATCATTATTGGATATTTTTCCTTTTCTAAGGCAATTGAAATTTGAGATAAATAGTGACAACTCTTTCCCTCATTCCTCAGGAATAGCATCATCTGCTTCCAGTATGAGTAGCTTGGCCTTATGCCTTTGCTCAATCGAAAGAGACATATTTAAGTTGGAGCAAACTGAAGAGGAATTTTTTAAAAAAGCTTCTTATGTCGCAAGACTTGGAAGTGGTAGTGCAAGTAGAAGTATTTATCCAAAAGCAGCAATATGGGGTAAAATGGATGAAATGGAAAACTCTTCTGATTTTTATTCTACTCCAATCAGCCCTTGCTTGCACGATGTATTTCGTAAATTTCACGATGATATTCTTATTGTAAGCAAAAAAGCAAAAAGTATTTCTTCAAGTGATGGCCATTCAATTATGAGTAATCATAGATTTAAAGATGGTAGAATTCTTCAAGCAAATAAAAGATTGCACTTTCTACTAAAAGCACTTAAAAACGGTGATTTAGATAGATTTGGTGTGATAGTAGAGAATGAGGCATATACTTTACACGGTCTTATGATGAGCTCTGAGCCTTCTTATATTCTTATGGAACCAAATACTGTCCAAATAACAAAAAAAGTAAGAGAATTTAGAAAAAACACTAAAACTCCTGTTTATTTTAGCTTGGATGCTGGTCCTAATGTTCATTTATTATATCCTGATTTTGCAGCTAAAAAGGTAGAAGAATTTATCGATTCTCAATTAGTGAAATATTGCAAAGATAAAGAATACATAAAAGATTATATGGGGTCTGGACCAAAGGAACTGGATTTTTGATCTAAGCCGGATTAATCCTACTCTATATATGCAGCATATTCAAATGTCAACCTGCAATTGATATCTTCTGTCGTGAATCCTTTAAACAGAATTTCAACATCCATTTCATATTTGTCAAGAGAAAGAATATCTCTCACATCTTCACCTGTACTAAGTAGCTTAAGTTCCCCTTTTGATACCAACGGTATTTGATCGTGATAATAAATCTCAAAGCTATTTTCACTATCACCCTTTTTATATATAGAAATAGAAATTTTGCTAATAATCCCAAAATCAGAGTTATATACAACAGATTCCAATTTCCCCCTACCAGCGTAAAGCTCTTTTATATCAGACAATTTCAAGCCTTTTCTTTCCAAATTTTCATTCAGAAAGCTCGGAATATCATGTATTTTAAAATGATGAGTAGCTATTGGGTTTTTACCCGAAGGAATTATAAAATTAACTTCTTGGTTTATCTCAAACACCGGAACTTTGGATTTGCAAGATAAAATAGAAATTACAAAAAGCAGAAAAAGTATTTTCTTCATTCAAATGTATTTATTATTATACGTGAAACATCGAAGATTATTTTCTTAGCCAAATTATTAATCACTTACCCCGAATTATTCATGCTTTTAGCTTTATGTAGATGTAAGGCATCGAAATACGCAGATATATTATTATATTTCAAGTGTTTCGTAACGCAACAGATGCATAAAGATAGAAGCAAACGTTACCCCAAATTTGGGGTATTAATTTTTTATTATTTCGAACATAATACATATGTTTTCAAGAATATAGCCCAATATTTAAATTAAAGTGGTGAATAATTCGGGTTAATTTGTACATTTAGATATATTCTTAAAAATATATAGTTGTTCAGTAAGTGAGCAAGAAACACATTGTCTAATCCTGTGTAATATAATCCGCAAAAACAATCTTGATTTTAGTACCGCTTTGTGCATCAATATACATTTTTCCTTCAAGCTGTGATGTTAATGCTGAGATTAAAGTAGAACCAAATGAATTCTCTCTTATTTTAGTCGGATCATAACCGATTCCATTGTCTTCAATTTGAAATATCAAATCATTGTTTTTTACAAAAATATTAATTTTTATAAGACCCGATGCATGGTCAGGGAAAGCATATTTCAAGCTATTTGTTATCAATTCATTTATGATTAATCCCAATGGAACCAATATATCTACATCAACATCAATATCCTCAACATTTAATTCGAGTTTTATCCTATCACCATCAATATTATAAGTCAAAAACAATTCTTCACTCAATTTCTCTAAATAGTCCTTAATCCCAATTTCTGTTAAATTCTCCTTATTATAAAGATTTTGATGAATTAAAGCCATTGATCTAACTCTCGTTTTTCCTTCATTAATCGCTTGAATAGCCATTTTGTCATCAATTGATCTACCTTGTAAAGTGAGTAAGCTTGATATTAATTGTAAATTATTTTTCACTCTATGGTGAATTTCACGCATTAAAATTTCCTTGTCTTTTAATGCTTTTGATATGATTTTTTTTTGGTTTCTGATTTTGGTATTCAGGATAAATAAAATAAATAATAAAACAAGCAACAAGAAAAGTGCAATACCGGAAATGACTAGAATCGTTTTAAGATAAGATATTTTATTTTTTCCAATTGTATTTTGTTCATCAAGTAGCTTGATTTTAAGCGCTTTTTTCTCCCCTTGATATTTAGTTTCCAATTCTTCCAAAGAAAATGCATTATTTGCTTTTCTCATTTCTTTACTCAGATTGTTGTATTCTTCCAAAGCTGATAATGCATCTTTGTAATACTTATTTCTCTTTGAGTATTTGTATTTTATCAACATTAGACTCCTTAACAATGAGGGCTTTTGAATCGAATCAAATTTACTATAAAGGTAATTAAAGTTATTATTGAATTCTTTTTTAGACAAGGTTTTAGCTGATAATTTCAATTCCGTTAATTGTAGTGAGCTAAACATTCCGGTGTTTTCAGATATTGAACTTTTAGTTTTACTAAATTCCAGAAGGTCATTTTTATCCGGCTCAATACCTTTGTCCATTTTAGCATTAAGTAACCCAATATTTATTATCGCTTTGTAATGTTTGCTATAATATAAATCATTCAGGCTATCAGCTTTTTGGTAATAAGCCATAGCTTTATCCGGATTTTGATTATATAAACTAATGTCTCCCAGTAGAATCAGAGCAGTCATAGAAGATTTTCTTAAATTCATTTCTTTTGCTAATGCCAACTGTTTCAATGCATACTTCTCAGATTTTACCATATTGCCAATAGCATAATAAACCCGGGCAAATCTGTTCAAGAACATCGCTCTTTTAAAGTTATCTTTTTTAGGTCTGAGATACTTCTCCCCCAATATCAAATAGTCAATTGCCAGATTTTGATTATCAATAAATGAGTAAGTCGAAGCCAAATCCAGACAACTAAATGGCATACTTGAAGAATCTTTATTATTTATGTCAATTTCTATTGATTTTTTATAAAAACTGATTGCAGAATCATAATCTTCCCTGTGGGTATATATCCTGCCTAAGTTATTGTAGCAGTTAGACATGGTAAAATACCTTAGGGAATCAATACTAAGTATGTCTCTAATAATCACTTCAGAAGTATCAAGTCTTTTTTTCATCATCAAAAGGTTAACCAATGCGATTTTAGCATCAATATTTTCATCCTTCAGATTTTTGTTTTTTGTAAACTCAATAATTCTTTCATAAGCTTCGAACGCTTTGCTAAAATTCCCGCTATGAGCCAATACTTTGCTATAATCATTTAATAACTCTAGATAGTTGGAATCACTGATTTCTTCCAATTTTATTAGACTCAAAGCTTTTTCATATATTTGAATTGATTCCTTATAATCCTTCTTGTTAAATGCATTTTTCGCATGTGATGTTAACTCATCAATTGTCTGTGCAAATAAACAACTTACAGAAATCAATAAAACAAAAATAATAAATAATTTCTTCATTCTTTATGCTTAATAATTTTTTTCAAAGCGGTAGTCTTAATATCTTTTGAATCTAAATCATTTATGGATTTCTCAATCTTATTCTCGAGTTCCACCAAATTTTTTGATATCTTCCACAACAGTAAATTTTGTTTAACTGCAAGTGAGACAAACTTATTATTTGTTTCATTCTTCATTCATAAATTTTTTAACCAGTGTTATTCATGCTTTTAGCTTAATGACAGATTTTAAGACTATGCTCAGACTATTAGATCTATCAATTACCGCACAAAATTAAACAAAACAAAATTGTCCACTACCACCCAATAGGGTGATATTTCAAAAATAAATCATAGATCCTTTAAGAGAGAAAATATACTAAAACTGTTTAGATTTTTGGTACTAGTACTACCTCTTCTATTATATCTCCAATTTCTATTTTATCAATCACCTTTATACCATCTATTACTTTACCAAATACTGTATACCTTCCATCTAAATGCGGAGCAGGAGCTAGGGTCACAAACCACTGTGTTGATTCTGTATCTTTTCCAGCAGAAGCCATACCGACTATTCCTGAGGAATTATAGTTTAACTGAGCAAATTCTGATCTGATTGTATAATTCAGACTACCATATCCATCACCTCTAGTCCCTCCCGTTTGAATAACAAAATTCGGTACGATGCGATGAAATTTTTTCCCTTCGAAAAATTTGTCTTGTACTAATTTTACAAAATTCACTACAGATCCGGGTGATTCGTTTTTGTATAATTCTACGGTGAATTTGCCTTTATTGGTAATAATACTTACTACTGGTTTTGTATTGAGTTTGTCAAATATATTCCAATCAATCGGATTGTTATATTTGATTTTGTATGGTACAAAAGTTTTATTCAACCATTTGTTTTCAAGTTTACCTATAGCATTATAAGCTTCAATATCTTTTGGTAAAACCAGCTTCTTTTTGCTTTTGGATATAAAATCTAAACTTTCAAATTCAGATTTAAAATCTATGACCGAATTATTCAATAATTCTACAGCAGAAGCTATAATGCCAACATCTCCCGAGTCAAAAGCCTCCAAAATAACTTTTTTGATATTCTCTTTAAACTTATTAATTTTCCATTTTGGCAATTTTAGTAACTCCGGTTTCCTTAACATTATAGCCAATGCTTCCATTGAAGCTGTACGAACTAAAACTTCAGGAGCTTTATAACCTAACTCATAAACCGGCTTAAAAGATTCAATATTTTCACCCAATGCCCTGATATAAGCAGCTTTCTCAAAAGGGTTTTCACTAATTGATATTTTCTTCTTTACATCCCAAACAGAAGCTGATCTGGTTTTGCTAAAATAACTTGGTACATGTTTTAGTATTGCGGCATATAGTCTTGATTTTACAATCCAAGGCAAATTCTTTTTAGCTGATCTCCTATAAATCACAACATCATTAGGCTCTCCAAAATTATAAAGATAATTAGCAGCTGCATATGCAACTTTATTGTTTTTATCTTCTAAAAACTTAATTACAGTTTCAGCAACATCTATATATTCAAAGTTCCCAAAAGCACTTAAAATATTTACTTTAACGGAACTACCTGTATTTTCATCTTCCAAAACTTCTTTCAATATTTTAAGGGATTCTTCATTTTGAGTTTTACCCAAGGCTATAGCCAAATTCATTTTGATTACCGGATTTTTTTCTTTTTTAAACATTTTATTCAATCTGAAAACATAGTTTTTCAAATCATCTTTTTTAGCTCTAACCAAATAATAAGAACCCAATACTCTGATTTCTTTTGAATAAATCCTACTGTCAACCAAATCAATTATCCTTTCTGTGCCCTCAGGTACAGATTTCCCTCTTGTAATATACCGGTATAGTCCTTTTGTTTGCCCTAAAATCAGAAGTGTATCCGTAGGTCGGTATCCTTTTATAGTAGCAAGAGATTTTAGATATTTATCATCTCCAATTTTACCGATAGCCTCCAAGATATTTTCATTAAAATGATTATTAGGATTCAATGTATCATATTTTCCAAAAACAGAAATCAAGCTATCTTGATAATCCATATTACCAATCTGACCCAAAGCATATGCAGCTACTTCTCGCACTTCAGGAATATCATCATGAAGTCTTTCTGCTATTCGATCTGATACTGAATTGTCTTGAACTGAAGCCATCGCTAAAATAGAAGCATACCTGTAAGTCGGGTTATCAGCATAGAAATATTGCTTTAAGCTATCTGTCAATCTTTGATCTTGAAAATCAATAATTCTTCTGTAAATAGAGTCGGTTAAATCTATTTTTACATCTGTCAAAACTTCTTTCTTAGGAGGAACACAAGAAAAAACAGTTAAAATCACAATTGATATTAAAAAAAACATTTTGGATATTAATCTCATAGCAGTATATTTAGTACTTGAATACTACAATAATAATACCAACAAGCATTATTTTGATAAAAACTATAAAATATTTAGCGTTTTTACAAGTAATACTAACTAAAATATTCTTTCATTCTATCAAAAAAGCCCTTTCCCTGATGTTTTCCTTTTGGATCAAAAGCTTCCATGTTTTTCAAGTTTTCCATCACTTCTCTTTCTTCGTTTGTAAGCTTTTTAGGAATCCAAACATTGACATTTACCAATTGATCTCCTTTCTGATAACTATTCAAAATAGGGATACCTTTATTTTTCAGCCTCAGCATTTTTCCAGCCGGTGTTCCTGCTGGAATATTTATTTTAACTTTTCCGGCTAAAGTAGGTATAGTTACATCTGTACCAAGCACTAAATCAGCGAAACTTAGATACAAATCATATATGATGTTCTGACCGTCACGTGTGAATTTATCGTGATGTTTTTCTTCAATATTAATGATTAAATCTCCGTTTTGACCGTGATTTTTACCTCTGTTTCCTTTCCCTCTCATTGATAATTGCATTCCATCCTCAACTCCTGCCGGAATATTAATTTCAATCAAATCTTCTCCTTTTACTACTCCTTTCCCTCTACAAGCACTACAATGCTCTGTTATTCTCTTTCCACTACCACTACATGTAGGACAAACACCTGTAGTCGCCATTTGACCCAAAAAAGTACGTTGTACTTGCCTAACATATCCTGAGCCATGACAAGTTTGACAAGTGGAAACTGCACTTGGGTCTTTGGCGCCTGACCCTCCACATACATCGCAAGAGACATCCTTCTTGATTTTGATTTTCTTAGTAACACCTTCAGCTATCTCCTCCAAAGATAAAGAAAGCTTGATTCTGATATTTGACCCTCTTTCACCGCCGTTACTTCTCTGAGAGCGCCTACTTCCTCCAAAGAAAGAATCAAACGGACTACCACCATCACCAAAAACATCACCAAAATGTCTGAATATATCCTCCATATTCATCCCTCCTGAACCAAATCCACCATTATCACTTACACCTGCATGTCCATATTGATCATATCTAGCTCTTTTATCCGAATCCTTTAATACTTCATATGCTTCGGCTGCTTCTTTAAATTTTTCTTCGGCTGCTTTATCTCCAGGATTTCTGTCAGGATGATATTTCAACGCCAGTTTTCGATAAGCCTTCTTTATTGTTATCGAATCCGCATCCTTTGAAACTTCTAATATTTCGTAATAATCTCTTTTAGTCATTATTTCAAGTTTATTTACCAACTACCACTTTGGGGTATCTGATTATTTTGTCTTTTAATTTATACCCTTTTTCAACAGTATCGATAATTTTTCCTTTTTGGGCTTCATCAGTAACCGGTATCTCAGCAATAGCTTCATGCTTTTCAGAATCAAATTCTTCACCTGTACTGTCTTCTGCCACTAAGCCCTTAGATCCCAAAACTGAAAATAATTTATCGTATACCAATTTAACTCCTTCTGTGAAATTTTCAGGGGAGTTTTCATCTTCATGCATTAATTTTGCTCTATCAAAATCATCCAAAACAGGTAAAATAGCTTTCATAACTTCTTCAGAAGCCGTACTTATCAAATTCAAATTCTCCTTTCTCATACGCTTTTTGAAGTTTTCAAATTCAGCAAATAAGCGTAAATATTTATCTTCCAATTCTTTAATTTGCTCGTCCTTTTCTTTTATTGTTTCTTTATATTTGAAAAAAGGAGATTTTCTTTTTTTCTCTTTTTCTTTATTATTTTTTTTCTCTTCACTCATATTTTTTTATTTTTTGTATCAACCAAATAGTCATCTTTAGTGATTACACGAAAACAGACAATTTAAAAATTAATGTGTTTTCTTACAGACACTATTTATCTCAAAAAACTAAATCCTTTAATATATATCAATTATGTTGCCATTTATTGAAATACGTCACTTTGACGCATTTTTTATATCAAAATTGAAAAAATTGCATTTTATCAAATTCAATTGTCAAAATAACAGTAAGTAAAAGACACCGATCATTGGTCTATTAAAGGATATGGAATATCGAATAATGAACAAAGATTGGAGACTTGAAAAGCGAAAAGACTGTGCATTGGGATTCGCTTTATTTCTGAATGAAATAGAGTTTCAAATTAGGGACTAAATCGAATAATGATAATACGCAGCACAAGCTCCCTCCGAAGAAACCATAGGTGCGCCCAAAGGGTTCTCAGGATTACATTCTTTACCAAAAGCAGGACATTCAACAGGCTTTTTTATCCCTTTCAATATTAAACCGGCAATACATTTATCGCTTTCTTTTGCTTTTTCAATATCAATAGCAAACTTTATATTAGCATCAAAATCTTGATAATTACTATTAAGCTCATAACCTGAATTTGGTATATTACCGATTCCTCTCCAAATCCTGTCACTAATTTCAAATGCCTCAAAAATCAATTTTCTTGCTGCCGGTGCTCCATCCTCGGAAACGACCCTTTTATACGCATTTTCAACTTTGCTCTCTCTTTTTTCCAATAATTTAACCGCTTCTAAAATACCCATAAGCATTTCCACAGGTTCAAATCCGGTAGCTACGATAGGTACATTGTATTTTTTTGCCAAAGGGTAATATTCGTTCAATCCCATAATAGCAGCAACGTGACCGGCACCTAAAAAAGCATCAATCCTTGTTTCTTCATCATCCATTATTGCCTCTATTGCCGGCGGTACAAGAACATGAGATACAAGTATTGAATAATTAGTTAAGCCCATTTTTTTTGCTTGAATAACCGATAATGCATTTGCAGGGGCCGTAGTTTCAAATCCAACAGCAAAAAACACTACCTCTTTATCAGGATTGTCTCTTGCTATTTTTACCGCATCAGACGGGGAATATAGTATTCTGACATCTGATCCTTCAGCCTTGATTTGCAAAAGACTTTTTTCAGATCCCGGTACTCTCAACATATCTCCGAATGAACAAAGTATTACTCCTTTTTTTTCGGCAAGATAAATAGCCTTGTCTATCAAATTCAATGGCGTCACGCATACCGGACAGCCCGGACCATGAATCATAGTAATTTCCTTTGGCAATAAATCCAATATCCCATTTTTTACTAAACTATGGGTTTGTCCACCACACACCTCCATTATTTTCCAGGGCTTGGTTACCGTCTCTTTTATTTCTTTGAGTAGCGTCTTTACTTTATCCGGGTCTCTGTATTCATTGAGGTACTTCATTCCTGTATTTAATTATTAGGTTCGCAAGGTACAAATATATATTTTAATTTTTCAAATATACGGGATTTATGGGTGCATTTCATATCTTCAACCTTGCCACAATAATACCATCTTTGCTCTTAATGCCTTTCAAATAATCCTCAAGAGTCTTTTTTGAGACTACAACTTTCTTTTGTTTTGATGATGCATGCAAAATATGCAACCGACCATCTACATAATATGCCAAAGCGACATGCGCTATATCCAAACCTTTAATGGGGGTTGTAATCGCGATAATATCACCATTTTTTATATGTTTTTCATTTTGAAATATTTTATCTTGAGAAATGTATTTCAATTTAGCTTTTGATATTTCTTCTTCCTTTTTTGCTATTTGCTTTACAAAACCAATATTTTTAAGCTGCTTGTAGTACTGGGGATGAGTGGACATAAAATCAACAGTAGGATCAAAATTATCCACTGCAAATGAGTTGCTGACAATTGAAATTAATCCCTTTTTTTCATTATCCAATAACCAATCGGTAAAATAGTGTAAACGGGACGGATATTTGTCTATTTGCCCATTTCTATATCTAAATTTTGTGAGCGTTTTAGCAAAATCATCAAAAGTCGTTTTATTTTTCTTTACACAACTCGTTAAAGCAACTACATTTTCCACAAATGTAGTACAGTCAAATTCCCTAAGATTGACAACCAAATGCTCTTCTCCATTTTTCTCGAGAGTATGTCCAGTATAAGGAGTTCCTAAAAAATATTTCGCAATTTCAATTTCTATTTCAGGTATTGTCTTTTTATTGAGATTATTTTTTTGAGAATACCTTATTAAGTTTTTAAATACCTCTATTTCAGAACTATCAATCTCAAAACTAATATCTTTTTTATTACCGTTGATATTTTGATTTATTTCTGCTTTTTTAGGTTTGCATGATACTAATAGCAAGAAAAGGAGTATAAAATAAATAAATTTATTATTGTTCATTCTCTTGATTTTTAAGTTTAAGATAATCCTTTTTTAATATCCCCATCAAATGAAAATCGTGATATTTTCCTTGTCCATACATAGCTTCCCGCAAAAGCCCTTCAATTAAAAACCCATTTCTTTCATAAGCCTTGATTGCGGCTGTGTTTTCTGTAGCAACATGCAATTGAATGCGATGCATATTTAATGTATCGAATGCATATTCAATCATTAATTTCACAGTTTCCTTGCCAAAACCTTTACCTTGATTTATTTTTTTTGAAATCCCTATATAGAATATTGCCATCCTTCCAACCCAATCAATACGAAAAAAACCGGTTTGACCAACAGCATCACCTGTCATTTTATCGCAAATGGTAAAAATAATTGTGTTTGGATTATTTAGTTGCTTTAGCGTTTTTTCAAGCTGCCTTTGAGGACTTGTAGGTAGTGCATACAGCAATGTTAAACGAGGATCGGGATGATTTTCCAATTGTGCAATAACATATTTATCACCGGATTCAAATGCTCTAAGAAATACCTTTTCTCCTTCTAAAAATATGTTTGGTGTTTCCATTTTATTTTAGTTTCATACTAAAGCAAAGAGATAGTCCTGCAAAGCATAGTGTACTACAGGATTTCAATATTACAAAAATAGCTAAAACATTTAATGTATAAGAATTATTTGGGTGTATTTCATTTTACAAGAAATTTTGTTGATGTATTTAACGGTGCGTACCTACGGCACGCATTTTAGTTAGTATAGATTTTATTACCCATGTTTTGTGCTTAATGGCACATAGCTAAAAAGACCTTTCTCCCGCGATAACCAACTTTCAAATTAATCCAATTATCCGGAAAAAGGTCTCCAATTCTAATTATTTGGGCTAACCAGCCTTACTCATTATAACAGCTTATTTAACCTTAATTGACACAGGTCCTTTTTTAATAGCCTCTTCTTTTTTCTTCAAGGTTAATGACAAAACACCATTTTTATATTTAGCATCGATATTTTTAGTATCAACAGTGTCAGGTATTGTGAAAACCCTCTTGAAAGAATCGTAATTATACTCTACTCTTACAAAATTCTCTTGAATTTCTTCATCTTTCTTTTCTGCTTTGGAGGAGATAATCAATTCCTTGTCCTCCAATTTTATATCTATATCTTCTTTGTTCAATCCCGGAACAGCAAGTTCCAATACATACTTATCTTTTTCTTCTATAATATTCACTGCCGGATGTGAGTATTTATTTTCAACCGTAGGTTTTGAATCATTAAGATAATTATTGAATAATTCATCGTATAAGTCTCCAAACAAATACTGTGCAGGAGCAAAAGGTTTAAATTTTACTAATGTCATGATTTTATAATTTTTTGTTTAACAATGTTACTTCAAACTAATTTTCTTTGTTTTGTGTAACTCTTCTTCATTTTTAAATGGTAATTTTACTATCAAAATACCATTATCATATTTGGCATCAATCTTATCTAAATTCACTTTTTCCGTAAGTTTGTATTCCAAACTAAAATTGCCAAAATCGAATTCTTTAATCAAATAACTGCCACCATTTTTCAATTCTTTTTCTTCTTCAGATACAGAATTTATTTGCAATACATTATCATTTAAGCTAATGTCAATTTTCTTTTTATCTATTCCCGGAGCAGCTATTCTCAATTCTGTCCAATTTTCATTTTGTACAATATTTACTTTAGGTTTACTTTTTCTGATTGCCGCATTATGTAATAATTTTTCTAATTCAGTTAGCGAACTATGTATGTTTTTTGCCGGACTTGTTACAATTGTCATTTTATTTTATTTTTATGGTTAACAATAAATAATTGCTCACTTTCACATTATCAAATACTATTCCTTTAGAAAAAAGGGACAAAAAATCATATTCTACATCATAAATACATGTCATTATGACATATGGGGTAAAAGTTAATGCCATATTGGCTAGCATATAACATGGTATAGTATTATAAAAGGGAAAAATAAAATATAATCCCATGAAAACTCTTGATAATCTTGATTTTTTTTTATTTTTGTAGTCCTTTAAAAATCATTTTTTTTATTTAATAATCAATAATCAAACAGATGAAAAATCACATTATTTTTTTTGAAGCTGAGGGTGGTTCTGACAAATGGCTCGATGGTCATAGAAAGGATACCATGCCTATGGTAAATGCAATACGCGAAAAAGGATGGACTGCAGAAGTTTTAAAATTCAGAGATGAATGGGCAGATCAAATTTTTGACTACGTTAAAGACAGAGCTGTAGGATATGTAAGTAGAATCAATCCCGGAAATCTACCTGATGGTGAAAAAATATATTTTGACACTCTTAAGAAACTGTCAGATTATGGTCTTATCGGTTTTGAACATCCACAAGTTATGAGGGACTTGGGAGCGAAAGATGCATTAACAAAAATTACTGATACAGGCTTAGTAACAGAAGATACTTATGCATATTATACTGTAGAAAAATTTAAAGAAGTGTTCCCTAGGAGTATTTCATTTGGAGAAAGAGTTCTGAAGCAAAATAGAGGCTCTACAGGTTCAGGAATCTGGAGGGTACAAATCGAAGATGAAAGACCATATAAGGCAGGAGATACTTTGCCATTGGACACAAAACTGAAATTGACAGAAGCCGTAGATAATCATGTTGAACACAGGACTCTTGAGGATTTTATGAATTTTGCTGAGCAATATATCGTTGGAGAGAACGGAATGCTGGTTGATATGAGATTTATGCCAAGGATTAAAGAAGGTGAAATAAGAATATTGATGGTTGGTGCAACACCTATCTTTGTAGTACATAAAAAGCCGGCAGAAGGAGCAGATGCATTTTCAGCAACCCTGTTCTCTGGCGCCAAATACACTTATGACAAACCGGAAAAGTGGGGTGAATTGGTAGATTATTTTCTTGCAAAACTTCCTGATGTACTTGAAAGATTAGGCGGACATGAAGCTCCTCTTATTTGGACAGCAGATTTTATGTTGGATTGGGACGAAAATGGGAATGACACATACGTATTGGGAGAAATAAATAATTCTTGTGTCGGCTTTACAAGTCATCTCGACCAAGGTATTCAAGATAAAATAGCAGATAGAATAGTAGAAGTAGTAAAATTAAAAACAAAATAATTGTTTTACCCTGAATTTTAAAACTTTGTTACATAACTAACTAACTTTGCTTCCGAGAAGAAAAAGTCTTGGGAAAAACAAGAGTTATGTGCTAACACAACTCCCTTCCCTTGGCAAGGGAAGGGTCTGGGATGGGTTCTGAAAATGGTTCTGAAAAAGTTGTTCAAGTGCGCCTATATTTAAGCATAAAACAGTAGATACTTGAGTAATTGTAAAATTTTCAGATTGAAATCTAATACATAAATAAAGGGGGTTGCAATAAGTAACCTCTTTTTTAGTATTTTTGCTATTATATTATTAAAACTCTATTTATGGCAAGGAATAAAAAAAGAAAGAAAAAGACTAAGGTAGTCAAAATGACTCCTAGGTTTTCACCCGAAAAGTATATCAAACAAGCTGCAAGGAAATTACCGGTAAAAAAGACCCTGATTAGTGAAAATATCTTTGAATCGGGATTGGGACAGGTTTTTATAGTAAGAGAAAAGCCAAACGGAGATTTAGTTGTTGGTATTTATATGGTTGATGTGTTTGCATGTGGAGTGAAAGATAGCATTTTTAATATAACTGATGAGCAAGAACTAAATAGTATCATTGATAGAGTTAATGAAAGTGGTGATAAATTAATAGAATTTGATTCTAATTATACATTTAATCTTATCTACGGTGCTGTAGAATACGCTGAAGATTGCGGAATTGAACCACATAATAGTTTTAATTTGACATCTTATATATTAGATGATATCGATGATATTGAATATGTGGATATTGAATTTGGAAAAGACGGACATCCTTTGTATATACAAGGCATGCACGATAATTCAGCAAGAATTTTAGCAGCAATGGACAAAAAAATTGGTCCCGGTAATTATGATTTCATAACTGAAGCAGATATGTTTGACGATGGTTTTAACGAAGAAGAAATCAATATTTTAATAGATAGTTTGCCTGAAGGCTGGAAAAACAATTATTTATTATATGTATATTATACGATTCCTATATACGAGTATGTAGGAGGAGATTATGCGAAACTCAAAAAACAATGGGATCAGGACAACGAATTACTGATTAATAATATTATGATATATTTAGATGAAACTATGAATGATGAAGATAAAGAGGCATTTTTTGACTCGGAGGAAGAAGTACGTGAGATTAGTAAAGAAGCAGTAGAAAGTATATTATTTATGGATGGAATTGATTTTTTAGCTGAGCCCCAATTCATAAGTTGTTTTAAAGATGATGAGGAAAAAGATATCCATGAACATATAAACACCATGCTATTTTTAACTTCCGGTAAGAAAAAAATAAATATTTTATTCAACCTTTTGGCCGGAATGATTTACTCTTGGAATTCTGTCAAACCGGATAAATATTTAAGTAATCCTAAAAAGCCATATGAGTTTTACAAAGAATACCTATCGGGCCTATCGGGTAAGTTCGATGATTATTTATTACCTTATGAAATGAATTATCTTGTTGATATGATTTCACAGTATGAAGAAACAGTAAAGAAAATTGATAAAAATCAGATTGGAGAAATTTTAATTGTAGAGTAAATATCAAATATGAAAAATAAATATTACTTACTTTTGTCAATTTTAATTCTTTTTTTTCTTTTCCCAAACAAAAGTTTTTCGCAAGACAGAAAAACCAAAAGGCTTGTTCGTAAAATTGAAAAAAAACTGAAAAAATGGGATAACTATTTTCTCAAATGGAGTAATCTGGGTCAAATCAGCATCGATTCGGTATCTGTATTGACAGACAAAAAGGAAATTCAACTCTTCTTTAATGACGTCCTGTCTTATGTACCAGTAAGAGAAAAAATAGTAAATGAAGCAAAGAAATCCTTAAAAAAACGATTTGGTTTTTGGCTAAGAAAATACAATGTAGAAATCTTTTCAAACGGAAAAAATATCAAAGATTTTATTCCTAATTTATATAGAAAAAATATTGAAATTGACTCAAATAGATTTACAGGGTTTTGCATTAATTCCAAACCCATCATTTCTAAAAAATATTTATTAAAACCCGAAAAAGGATTATTGAACAGAAATTTGGCTGTTTGGCATAGTCACGGAAAGTACTATGAAGCAAAACTAGATAGATGGGAATGGCAAAGAGCTAGATTGCACTCCACGGTTGAGGATATTTTCCCTATGACTTTTGTTTTGGATTATCTTGAACCTATGTTGGAAAATGCCGGTGCCAATGTATTTATCCCGAGAGAAAGGGATATCAATCCCAATGAGGTAATTGTTGACAATGATCGTAGTTTCGGCAATTCCAATATCACTATTTCCAATGCTTATATAGATACAGTGTCTTCAGGTTTCAAATGGAAAGACACACTTTTTAATTCTGAAAACCCTTTTGAAATGGGGACTTACTTGAGTCTAATACCAAAAAAAAATAATCCCGTTGAAGTAAAGTATCTACCTGAAATTCCTCAAAATGGAGAATATGCTGTATATATAAGCTATGGCAAAAGCGCAGCAGATAGTGTTAATTATAAAATTAATTATGCAGGCGGAACAGCAGAATTTATCATTAATCAGACTCAAGGTTTTGGAACTTGGATTTATCTTGGCAAGTTTTATTTCAAAAAAGGTTTAGATAAAAATACGGCTTCAATTGTCCTTAGTTCAAATGAACAATTTACAATAGATGCTGTAAAAATCGGAGGTGGTTATGGTAATGTTGCCAGAAGACCTTCAAATGAAATTGTCCCCAAAGCTTGGTCCTTGAAAGGAGCTAAAAAAGATTTTCAAAACGATAAAAAACAAAAGGGAATAAATCCGGAAGACTATAGTTGGAAGACTAGCGGTTTGCCCAGATATCTGGAAGCAGCTAGGTATTATTTGCAGTATTGCGGTATACCTGATTCCATAGTTTACAGTCTTTCAAAAGGCAAAAATGACTATAATGACGATTATAAATCAAGAGGAGAATGGGTGAATTACCTTATTGGAAAACCGAATGGACCAACAGACCATAATGAAATAGAAGGACTTGGCATACCAATTGATATGGCTTTGGCTTTTCATACAGACGCAGGGGTAGCACCCGGCGATTCTATAATTGGGACATTAGCAATATACAATTCTGAAGTTCCAGATACAGTTTTTCCTTTGAAGCAATCAAAAATGGTGAATAGAGATTTGGTGGATATTGTTCAAACACAAATAGTCGATGATATCAGATCTTTGAGTTGCAGCAAATGGACTAGAAGAGGAATTTGGGACAAACCTTATTCAGAAGCATGGAGAGCAAATACTCCGATGATGCTTTTGGAATTGATGTCTCACCAAAATCTTGCAGATATGCATTTGGGATTGGATCACAGATTCAAGTTCAATGTAAGCCGAGCTATTTATAAGGGAATATTGAAATTTTTAGCATACCAAAATCATTTTGAATATATTGTACAACCTTTGTCTGTGGATCATTTTTCAATGGAGTTATTAGAAGATAAAAAAATAAGATTATCTTGGTTTCCTGTCATCGATCCTTTGGAAAAAACCGCAAACCCTATTGCTTATAAAGTATATATGAGAAAAGAAAATGAGGGCTTTAACCAAGGTGTTTTGGTAAAAAATACTTTTTTTGATGTAGAGCTCGATGATTATGACAAGATATACAGCTTTAAAATTGCAGCAATTAATCAAGGGGGTGAAAGTTTCCCTAGCGAGATCTTATCGGTAGGAATAAAGAAGAAGTCTAAATTCGCATTGGTTGTAAATGCATTTGATAGAATAAGTGCTCCGAGTATAATAGATGATAAAAATATGACCGGTATCGCATACTGGAAAGATATGGGTGTTCCATATAAACACGAAATCGGTGTAACCGGAGAACCATATGAATTTGACCGAAATATAGCATGGTCTGATGATGATAGTCCAGGCTGGGGAGCCAGTTACTCTGATTGGGAAGGAAAAGAGATAGCAGGAAATAGTTTTGACTTCCCGTATATTCACGGAAAAGCTATAATGAAAGCCGGTTATTCTTTTTTAAGCACAAGCGATGAATCTTTTACTTCTAGAAGTTTTAATATTCAGAAATATAGTTTTGTTGACCTGATTTTTGGTGAAGAAAAAACAATAGAAACCGAGAGGAAAAAGGATTTTGCCATTTTCACTAATGAAATGATGAGCAAAATTCGAGATATAACAGAAAAAGGAGCGAACATATTTATTTCAGGTGCTTATATCGGTACAGAGTTGATTGGAAATAAAAAAGCCGAATCATTTGCAAATGACATCTTGCACTATAAATGGAGAACAAACCACGCTTCAAAATCAGGAGAAGTGTATAGTACTGATTATATTAAAAAATACTTTAATGGCAATTGGAAATTTAATACAACTATCAATAATCATATTTATATGGTTGAAATACCGGATGGTATTGAACCGGTTGGAACTAACGCCCTAACAGCTTTTCGTTATAGAGATACTGGGATAAGTGCAGGGGTTTTATTCAGAGATAAATATAAAATCGTAGCTTTAGGATTTCCATTTGAAACAATACTCGAGCAAAAAGAAAGAACATATTTAATGAAGCAAATTATTGAATTTTTCAAGTAAGGGATATCGATTTATACTAAATGTATTTATATAATATATCAAAACACTGGAAATGAACTAATTTATAAAATAATTGTTTATTCTAGTGTACTACGCAAGCAATAAATGTATATTTGTATAGTTATTTTTTGCATAATGCACTAGAGACAATACTTATTAATTAAAACGAAAAATTAAAATTATGGGATGGTTAAAGAAATTATTTTTTGGTGCTAAATCAGCTGCTAAATCAGCTACTGATCAAGTTGCAGATATGGGAGATACTATTGTTGATAAAGCAAAAGACGCATTTGATGACGTTGCCGATGTTGCAGGTGATGTTATTGAAAAAGGGAAAGATTTGACAGAAGACGTATTGGAAAAAGCTAAGGACTTGGGAGCTGATGCAATAGAAAAGTCTAAAGAGGTACTTGAAGATGCTACTGAAATTGCCGGAGACGTTGTTGATAAAGGAATGGATGTAACCAAGAATTTGGTTGAAAAAGCAGAAGATATTGGAGGAACTGTATTAGATAAAGCAAAGGATGCTTATGAAGATGCTACAGAAATAGCAAAAGATGTGATGGAGAAAGGAAAAGAAGTGGTAAGCGATGTAGTAGATAAAGGTGCCGAATTAAAAGAAGAGATAGTTGAGAAAGGAAAAGAAGGAGTAGGCAAAGTTGTTGATACGGCAAAAGATGTCGCTGACAAAGGGAAGGAAGTAGTTGATGATGTCGTGGAGAAAGCAGGAGATGTAAAAGATGCTATTGTTGAAAAATCAAAAGAAGGAGTAGAGGCTGTAAAAGATGTTGCAGGAGAAGTAATTGAAAAAGGAGAAGATATTGTCAAAGATGATGCTGACGCATAGCATAGTCTGAATATATTATAAAAGGAGCTTATTCAAAAAGACACTATCCTAAAAAGTGTGTAAACATAAAATAGAAATAAATCTAAAAAACATTAAATCTATCATTAAAAATAGTCAAGAATTGACTTAAAATAACTCCCCAATTTCTAATAGGCATAGTCCATTTTTTAGTTACTTCGTTAAGAGCTAAGAAAACGGATTTTTTTACGGCATCATCAGTTGGGAAAGAAAGTTTACACACTTTATTGGATACTCCCTTCAAAAAGTAGCATTTTGTGGCTTTTTAGATAGGCTCTTTATAACAAATTCCACTCTTCTGTTTTTGCTTCTGTTTTCGGGTGTATTGTTGGGAACTATCGGTTTTGTTTCGCCATACCCTTGGTATTTCAATCTGGACGAACCTATACCTTGTGATATCAAGTAGTCATAGACTGATTTTGCCCTTTGAATTGAGAGTTTCCTGTTGTAGTTGGTAGATCCGCTATTGTCAGTATGACCGTTAATTTGGATATGTAATTCTTTGTTGTTTCTTAATAGGAGGAGCAATTTATTAAGTTCAATGCCGGATTTTGATAAATCCAATTCTGAAGAATTTGTTTTAAAAAATAGATTATTTAAAACAATTGGATTTGATTCGGTTTTAGCGGTATTATCCGGGATTTTTTCTAAGGCTATATTCAATACAATTGGATTGTTGACCGAATTGGAAGTGTCCAAAACAAATCTATCCGAATAAAAAACATAACCGTCTTTTTGAACTGTAAAATTATAATCAACGCCTGCCGGTAAAGCTATGAAAAAAGAATCTGCTTCTATTGACTGAATGAATTTTCCTGTGTTATTATCGGATAATTGGATACTTGCTTTTAACGGAATTTTACTTGCTTTATCATAGACAAAACCTTTGACATAAGTCACCGATTTAGGCTTAATAAATACAGGCAATTCAAAATAGTAAATGTCTAAATTTTTATTGTTTTTACTATTGCGGTCAGCGCTAAAATAACCGGATTTACCATCAAGAGACACAAAAAGAGCTCCCTCATCATATTCTGTATTTATCGGATAGCCTAGGTTTACGGCTTTACTCCATTTTCCATTGATCAATTTTGAAAAAAACAAGTCACTACCTCCCATTCCGGGATGTCCGTTTGATGAAAAATACAATGTTGCATTATCGGCGTGAATAAAAGGAGTTTGTTCATCAGATTTAGTGTTGATAGTAGTATCCAAGCAAATGGGTTTAGACCACTTTTGATTTATAAAATGAGAAACCCAAATATCTTTTCCTCCTATACCTCCGGGTCTATTACTTGAGAAATACAGAGTTTTATTGTCGGAAGAAATTGAGGGTTGTGAATCCCAATATGGAGAATTGATTCTCGCACCTAAATTATGGGGTGTTGACCAATGATTTTTCTCTTTCTTTGAAATAAATAAATCACAACTACCTATGGTTCGACCTCTTTCACAAATAGTAAAAATCAATATTTTCCCATCTGACGAAATAGTCTGAACACTTTCATTCGCCAAAGTATTTAGTTCGGTGATAGGAGTAGCTTTTTGCCATTTACCATCAACAAACTTACTCGAATAAAGGTCTTCTTGCCTATTTATACGTCTTGTGAATATCATCTCACTATTATCTCCGGTTAGTGTCGGCAAATATTCGCTAAATCCGGAATTTATAGTACTGTCCAATGCTATCGGTTCAAATTCTACCGGATTTTTAAGAGCGGAAATTATAAAAGGAAGATTCCTGATTTTGAGCTTTGCTTTGGATTCTAGTTTGGCGTTCTTTCGGGATTCCTTTATAAATACTCTGTAGTACTTCAAGGCGTCTTCATATTCTTTTTGTTTTTCCAGCACCAGAGCCAAAGAGTAATTGATATCACTGTTGTAGCTAGAATCAATTTTCAATACTTTTTTATATTCCTCTTCGCTTTTTTTGTATTGTTTTAGTTCAAAATATGCACTTGCTTTATACAAGTATGGCTTGATAAATTTAGGTCGACGTTTAATTACCTTGTCAAAATAGTCTATTGATTTGAGATAATTATGATCTCTGAACTTATCAATACCTTTTTTAAAAAGCTTTTTGGATTTTTTATCGATACCACTTTGGGCATTTACATTGAAGACAAACACAAATGACAATAATAAAATTGATATGATATGAAAGGAAAATTTAGTCATTATTTTATATTTTCCTTATTAAAGAAAGTCCATCTCTTATTGGTAAAATGATATTTTCAGTCTGTTTATCGTTTTTCACAAATTTATTGAAATCATCTATTGCTTTAGCGGTTTTATCATTTAACTCATTTATCACCTTCCCACTCCAAAGCACATTATCGGCAACAATTATACCGCTTGATTTCATTTTGGGGATTAATGTTTTGTAATAATTCAAATAATCGGGTTTATGAGCATCCAGAAAAACCAAATCGAAAGTTTCAGCCAATTCCGGAACTATTTTTAGCGCATCTCCGATTATCAGTTGTATTTTATTTTTGTATGGAGATTTACCGATATATTTATCTATAATAGTCTTGAGTTCCGCATCAAACTCTAAAGTGATAAGTTTTCCATTTTCTCTCAATCCTTCAGCGAGGCACAGAGCTGAATAACCGGTAAAAGTACCTATTTCCAATATATTTTGTGGATTTATGATTTTACTTAAAATACTCAATAGCCTCCCTTGCAATCTTCCAGAGAGCATCTGTGGCATCAATTTTGTAAGATTGGTTTCCCTTTCTAAATCCATTAGATATTGTGGGATATCCATTGAATTCTCAATGCTGTACTCCTCAAGTTTAATATTTACAAAATTCATATTTATCAATGTTTTTTAAATTTCAAATAAATGTCCAAGAACACAAGTGCTGTGATGTAAACCATACCGATATATACTAGAACGGAAATATTTTTATAATCTTGTAGTAGCAATGCTGCCATAATTATACCGTAGATAGGCTCCATATTAAAAGCGACACTTACGTCAAAAGCATTGATGTGCTTCATCGATTTCAGATATAAATAATAAGATAAAACCGTACAGAGCAAAACAAACATTGACATATATGCCCAATCATATCCTTTTATAATTTCAAATTGGAAAAGATTTGATACTCCCGAAAACAGAACGAAAATAATACTAATAACGATAAATACCGTAAACATCTGTATAAATGTCAGTTTGAATTCTTGTCCGACTATCAACCATTTTTTATTTAGAATAGAAAAGATAACGCCCAAAATAGTACCTATCAAACCAAGCCAAAGCCCTTTTTGCTGGATTGAATCAGAATTGTAAAATATCAATAAAAACCCTGGAATAATTAATATTCCAAGTATAATATCGACTCTTCTCCATCGATATCCTTTAACAATAACAGGTTCGAGTATTGCAGTAATCAATGAAGAGCTCGATAATGCAATTAACGCCATTGTAGGATTGGAGACTTTAATGGAGCCATAGAAAAATAGCCAATGTATTGCCAAAAATGCTCCGATTAGCATTTGTTGTAAAATTATTTTTGGAGATAATATTTTGAAAAAAGTCTTGAGATTAATAATTATTGCTAAAGACAATGTAGTTAATATTCCTCTCCACCATACTATAGATATGAAGTTAACATTAATCAAATCCCCGAGTATTGCAGTAAATCCAAAAAGAAAAACTGCTATATGCAAATAAAGAAATGCTTTTTTCTTCTCAGCCATTTGATGAAATGTATAATTTTAAAGGAAGTCTTCAAGCATATATTCGGCATCTTCATTACCGAGTTCTGCCGATAGTTTCAAATCGTGAATATAGCCGCTTTTACCCGAGTTTTTCTTTGCCATACCCAAGTAAAAATATTTGTCTTTGTTTAGAGTTTTAGATTTTCCTTCCGGCATAGACATTGATTGCTCAAATAAATCAAGAGCACCGGCAAAATCGTATTGGTTATATTTCACGATTCCATATTTGAAAAGGTCTTCTTTTCTCCAGTAAAAGTTTGAATTGTCTTTATCAAATTTGCGATTAATCAAAAGCTTTAATTCAAATTCTGCTTTATCCCATTCCTCTTGTATGATATGAACGTCTGCTTTAGCTCTTCTACTTTGCCAATGGAGAGCTTGGAGAGCAACTGAAGTTTTCAAAGCCAAAACCAAATGCTCAAGGGCAGATTCCAAATCGTCTTCTCTCATTAAAATTTTAGCCAAACCGAGATGAGCTTCCGAAACAGTATTATCCAAATTAAGACATTTCTCAAAATCTTCCTTAGCTTCAATAAAATTCTTAAGCATTAGATTTACAACTGCTCTTCGTTCATAAGCAATAGCGTTTCTTTCACATTTCTCTATTGATTTGCTCAATTCATCATGAGCCTCTTTCTCTTTTCCTTCTTTGGCTAAAAATTCCTTTCCTCTCTTAAAACTCATAACTGCCGATCTGTCTCCACTAGGTTCTATTTCTCTAAAGTCTAATACTTTTCCTTCTTCAACTTTCCACATCAAAACTCTTCCAGAAACGGCAAACTGAGCACAATTCTCAAAAAGATTGGTAGTGTTTTTCCAGGCTTTATCCGTATGATTACCGACATATCTCGGTATATCTACCATAAATCTTTCATCATTTAAAAATTCCAGTTCTTTGAAAACAATATCATTCTTATAATAGACAAGGTTTTTATTCTGAATAACTTTTACCAGTTTATCATAGCTATTGCGATTTAAAAAATTAAACTTACCTTGTATTATTATTTTATAGAACATTAAAAAAGCTAATTTTGATGAAAAAAAGTTGTCTTTCAATTTACCGGA
>Ga0256831_1000354_pt1 | contig 24088 bp, 23 predicted proteins | sample 132544metaG_FD_189087 | JGI IMG/M metagenome (GOLD analysis project Ga0256831, IMG submission 189087) | Hydrothermal vent microbial communities from Lau Basin, Pacific Ocean - 132-544 | ecosystem: Environmental > Aquatic > Marine > Hydrothermal vents | place: Pacific Ocean: Lau Basin | collected... | reverse complement strand
TAGCCGAGACCGGTGCGAACGTTGTCTTCGTGCAGAAGGGCATTGACGACCTCGCCCAGCACTACCTGGCCAAGTACGGCATAATGGCGGTGAGAAGGGTCAAGAAGAGCGACATGGAGAAGCTCGCCAAAGCAACAGGAGCTAAGATCGTCACCAACGTTCGCGACCTTACCAGCGAAGACCTCGGTGAGGCCGAGCTCGTCGAGCAGAGGAAGGTTGCCGGCGAGAACATGATCTTCGTTGAGGGCTGCAGGAACCCGAAGGCTGTCACAATACTCATCCGCGGTGGTACCGAGCACGTGGTTGACGAGGTTGAGAGGGCTTTGGAAGATGCAGTCAAGGTCGTCAAGGACATCATAGAGGACGGCAAAATACTCCCGGCCGGAGGTGCCCCCGAGATCGAGCTGAGCATTAGGCTCGACGAGTACGCCAAGCAGGTCGGCGGAAAGGAGCAGCTCGCCATCGAGAACTTCGGCGAGGCCCTGAAGGTCATACCCAGGACCCTGGCTGAAAACGCCGGTCTCGACCCCATCGAGACGCTCGTGAAGGTTATAGCGGCGCACAAGGAGAAGGGACCGAACATAGGCGTCGACGTCTTCGAGGGCGAGCCGGCCGACATGCTCGAGCGCGGTGTCATTGCCCCGCTCCGCGTTCCAAAGCAGGCCATCAAGAGCGCCAGCGAGGCTGCAATAATGATCCTCAGGATAGACGACGTCATAGCGGCGAAGCCCAGCAAGTCCGACCAGGGAGGAGGAAGCAACGACTTCGGAGGCGACCTCGACTGAAGGCTTTAGCCCCTCTTTTTCCATTAACCAGTTTTGGCCCCTGTTCTCCCATCCCGGATTTTGGAGTTCACTTCTCCAAGACTTCTATCTCATCCTCAAGCCTCTTCAGCTTCCCCTTGAAGCGCCTCACCTGCGCATTGGCGAGGTTTACAATCCTCCCGATGTACTCCTCGCTTACCCACAGTTCCCCGTCCTCACCGAGCGGGACGTCCATTCTTTCCGTTGAGCGGATCTCCACGAGGAGCTTCCTGTGACTGACGCTCTTTATGCTGGAGTACTTGAAGCCGAGGCCTATCGAGAGGTTGAGCAATTTTACGGCGTCATCCATCGTCCTCGCGGCGACGTGGAGAATAGGACTTCTAACGAGGAACCAGAGCTGGCCGGATCTGTGCCTTCCAATGGCCTCAAAAACTTCCTCGATGAAAACTTCCCTGTGCCACTTGCCGAGCCAGACGGAATTGAGTTTGTCGCCGAAGTGCGGCATCTCCATGACCGATATCCTGCCCGAACAGGAGGAGGTGGTGAAGTAGTTATCGAGGGCGTTAATCTTCTCCAGGAGCGGGATTATATCCCTATCAACCCTGTCCTCGGCTAAAGCTCTGCTGAGGCCGGCCATGGCCATCTCTTTCTGCCCCTCAAAGTTCTCCGTGTAGAGGAACATGGTGGCGGTTGGTTGTGGATATTTTAAACTTTAACGCCCGAGCGGGGGCCCTGAGGGCTCATCCGCCACAGAGCGTCCTCCATGTTACGGCCTTTAAACCAGGGTTTTGGCGTCGACGGTCGTTTCTCTCTTTCTCACGAACTCGATAAGCCTCTCGTAGGTCGGATGCGTCCTCAGGGTGGAGGAGTCCCCCACGAGGATGAGCTTTCTCTTTGCCCTCGTCAGGGCAACGTTTAGGCGCCTTAAATCCTTCAGAAAACCGATCTCGCCAAGTTCGTTCGATCGAACGAGGGAGAGCACTATGGCCTCCTTCTCGCGTCCCTGGTAGCCATCAACGGTCTTTACCTCAACCCCATCCGGCAGGAGCGAGCCTATTAAATCCCTCTGGTCGTCGTAGGGCGTTATGACCCCGACCCATTCCGGTTTAACGCCCATCTCCAGGAGCCCATCGACGGCCTTCTTAACCAGCTCCGCCTCAACGGGATTCTCACGGCTCTCACTTCCGCGCCTCTGCCTCTCGAATCGATTTTCAAGTGCCGCCGTGTCAACGAAGACGAGAACGTTCTCCGGCTCCAGGACGTCCTTCCAGGGCCCGTCTTTTTCTGGATCCCCAACCCCCAGGTCGGCGAGCGTTATGTTCTTCACGCTCTCGTCAGCCACGACCCTTCCTTCGTAGAACTCCCTGCTCGGGAACTCCATCAGCCTTTCGTTCATCCTGTACTGAACCGTGAGCATCTCGCTCTTCCAGGGGTATCGCTCGATGAGACCCTCGAAGAGTGTTTTGCTCAGCTCTTTAGCCCTCTCGCTCAGTATCGTTGGGGGAAGCTGTTTATGATCTCCGGCAAGGATAAAGCGCTTCGCCCTGTTTATGGGGATCAGAACGCTCGGTATCGTGGCCTGGGAGGCCTCGTCAATCACCGCGACGTCGAACTCGCCGTAGTCAACCACCTCAAGGGCAGCGGATGAGTTAGTCGTCAGGAGGACGTCCGCCCTCTCTATGATATCCCTGGCTATCCTCTCCTCAAGCCTTCTCGCGTCCTCGAAGACCTTTCCAACCCTTTCGTTGAGTCTGATCCACTCGGCCATCTCACGGATTAAGCGAGCTGGAACGCCCCTGACCCCTATTCCCTTCTCCGCAAGCCGGAGTATCTCGCGGTCGCTAAGTCCCCTCCGGTATTTAGGCGCGGGTCTGGTGAAGGTATCGCGCTTCTCCTTGAGGGTCTGGGCCATCACCCTCAGGTCCCTAAGCTCGCCGTAGAGCTCGTGCTGCGTTATGAGGTAGGCAAGGGTCGTTTCATGCAGAGCCCTGGAGACCCTGCTGGGATGCCCCACGCGAACGATTCTGAGGTCGGAACCAACGAGCTTCTCCACCAGGTTGTCAACGGCAACGTTGCTCTCCGCCGTGGCCAGGACCCGGTGGCCCCTCGCGACCTCCTGTCTGATAAGTTCCGCCAGGGTTCTCGTCTTGCCCGTCCCGAAGGGTCCGTGGATTAAAAAGAAGTCGGGGCTTCCAAGGGCCCTGGAAATTGCCCTCCGCTGACTCTCGTTTAGGTTCCTGTCAAAGGGAACGAACTCCACTTCTTCCCCCTTTTCGGGCTCCCTGAGACCCAGGTAGAACTCCAGGGCCTTTTTTCCACTCTCGTGAAGGTTTTCGAGGTTCTCAAGCCATCTCCTGAAGGTTATGTCGTTGGCATATAGATCAACCCTAACCCCCTTAAGGGCCCACTCTGGAACCGTTTCAAGGGCAACCGTGATGAAGCGCTTCCCCTTCTCCACGACCGTTCCAACGAGGTCGCTCCTGAGGGGATCCCCCCTGCTTATCACCACCAGATCGCCCACACCTATCTCGGTTTTTATCTCCCCATCGCGGCCGTACCTGACCAGGAAGTAGCCCAGCTCCTCCCCAACCACCTTTCCGTTCAGGTCAAGGATGGCCCTTCCTAGTTTTTCCCTCTCCCTCCCTGAGAGGCGCCGCATCTCCCGGCGCATGGCCTCTATCTCGGCCTTCCGCTCTAGTTCGACGAGTTCCTTGAGGCGTGAGATAAACCTTTCAAGCACCGCGTCCATGTCCACCACCGGAGTTCTTTGGGGGTCAGACCATGCGAGTGTCCTCACCCTTCGGACGAAACTTCCCTCATCATCCCCCGGAAGGCTACGGAAAAGGGGTTAAAAAGGTAGCCTCACCTGAGGCACGGGAGCATGTCCCGGTGGAGGGAGCGGAGGGTTTTCCAGTGGCGTTTGTCCAGCCTCCCGCCCCAGGAGACGCGCCGGTAGAAGAGTTCAAGCTCATTGAGAAGGTAATTTACGTAGTTCGCGCACTCATCACCTTCGATTTTCGAATCCTGGAGGAGTCTGCCCCTCAGAAAAGGCATGACCTCTGACGGCCGGCCGAGGGCGGCCCAGAAAAGACCTTCCCTTAGAATATCGTACAGGAGTTCTTCAAAATCCCCGGCGGAGGGTTTGGCCCTCCCCCCTTGCCACCTTCACGGGTTCGTACTCCATTGAAACCACCGGCATCCCCTCCATCGGGGGCTATTTTAGTCTTTTGGGAAAGAAGTGGAAATCGTGACAAACATAGAAAAGAAAAGCGGCAAGTTCCCGACGATTCGGCGGGTTCCAGGCAGTTCATCCGTCAGATCATCAGGGCTATAACGCCGAGCGCCGCAACTATCGGGGCAGCGTATGAGAGGGCTATCGCGAGCTTCCTCATGCCATCACCGTGCCCGGATGTATACATTTGTTTAAAAGCTTTACGTTTGTAATGATCACTCGATCCACATAAAAGTCAGATAAAGAAGGACTACCTCCGTCTGAGGAGGATTAATCCCCCCAGAACCGCGAGGATCACCGCGATGCTGCCGCCAAAGAAGGGAACCTGGTTCTCGGTGCTGACCTCCACCAGCGAGCCGTCCCTGGGCATGTACTCGCTCGCCGTCCAGTACCCGCTGGCTCCTGTTTTCCACAGGAGAGTGAAAGCCTCCGGAGAGCGCATGGGCTTGACCGCAACGAAGGGATAATTGTATGGGCCAGAGCCTGAAATCGTCCAGTAGTTTCCTGAGTAAGTTCCATCACGATTTAACTTTTCAACCACGAGCTGATTGTTTCCATTGGGATACGTCATTGCAATGTACTGAATGGCCCCGGCCGTGGTGTTCCACACTAGGTCAAGGCTTCCACCGCTGCCAGGATTACCCATTTCAGGAGGTGTTACATCTTCCGACGAACTAAAAGTTACTCCGTTGTCAATATTTATGGCCACTGTGTACCACTTGTAATCCTTATAGTAGGCCATTACAAAACCGTTTCCCCTTCCGACGATGGGAATCCTTCCCGTGGTGTTGGCGGGGTTTTCCAGTCTGGCAACGTAGTTTTTATCAATTCCTCCAGAAGACGTCAGACTGAATACGTAAACGTATACGTAGTCCCCACTCTCTTCGCTAACCCTGAAGGCCACTCCAAAGTATTTCCCGTCGAAGGCCACCCTTCTGGAGAGCGTTGTCAGGTAGTTAGGGTCATCCGGCTCCCAGAGAACACCATCTGATTTTATGTTACCGTTTTCATCCAGAACGGCGTACCTCAACTCCTTATTTGTGCCCAGGGCATAAACAACGACGAAGTAGCCGTAGCTGTTGCCATTTTCTATTACCACCCCGTATCCCGCCGCCAGCATGTTCCTGCTCACTGTGCTTGATGTGTAAATCGGAATCGACTCGTTTTGAACACTCCCGTCGTAATAGAGAATCGTCCCGTAGAGCCCTTCCCCAGTTCTCCAGGCGATAAAGTATTTGTTTTCCTCTTTTTGGGTTATGAAACCTCTCCTGGAGGCCAATGAGATTTTGTTGACAGCCCTTCCAGAGGTTACTATCGGAGACAGATTCTTCGCCACCGTGTTGTTTTTAATCCAATAAAGGATTCCGTTAAATCCTGAACTAGTGCCCCAGACCGCCAGGTAGTAGCCATCGTCGAATCCGTCCGTTTCTATCCTCCCGCTGTATCCACTCCCCAGTGTATGCGCCGCCAGAACGGTGGTGGAAAGGGACCCCATGAAGAACAGTACCAGGATAAAATGCACCTTTAACCAATCCATACAACAAATCGCCCCCGTCGTATTTGGTATATCTACAATATCTTGGTAATTCCTTAAATACCTTGCCCCCCGAACCAATACTTTTTTAAGAACATTCCTTCGGAACTTTAATGGTGATCCTTAATGGTGATCCGATTGAGGTGGATGGCAACTCTTGTCGTACTCTTTCTGATGGTTCCAGTGGTCAGCGCCTCCCCCCGTGTGATAATTAACGAAATAATGTACAATCCCGCGGACGGTAACTCGGACTACAGTGGAGAATGGTTGGAGTTGTATAATCCCAATGACTTTCCCATTAATCTCAGCAACTGGGTTGTTGAATATGATGGGCATCAAGAGTTTTTATTCCCAAGCAACGCCATTCTGCCTGAAAGGGGTTACTTGATCGTTTCTAGGGATACAGTTTGGTTCCAAGAGACTTATGGAATAGGTAACTTAGGTGATGATCTCTTTGGGAACCTAAGTTCCTATCGCTTCTCAAACACGGGAACACATTGGATCGCCATAAGGAACAACGAAAATACGGTTATTGACAACGTTACTTACTCCAACAGATGTCCCGAAAATTATACCATTGAAAAGATTGATGATCTAGGCTCAAGCGATGCCACCGGTGATAACTGGGCATGTAGCTTAGAAAACGGAGGGACCCCACTCCGACAGAACTCGGTTTACGTTCCTTTCCTCAGCGGTCTGCCCGTGATCCTGGTGATCGTTGCGCTGCTGCTGGCACGGAGGTGGTGATTGCCTACATCCGGTAGGTTATCAGCACCGTGTAGCAGCCCTTCTCATCCTCCTTTATCTCCACGGCCTTCAGCCGCATCCCGTATTCCTCAACCGCCGCCTTTACGATCCCCGGTAATTCCTCCAGAAAGGCCTTTTTCCTGAGCGTGAGTTCCATCGAACCACCGGCGTGAATCCTCTCTACACCTTAAAGGCTTTTACCCGGGATGGGGATCGGGCCCTACGTACTTTACGTACAGAGATTGCAAAATCGAAAACCTTAAAAGGTTCATGCACCTACGATCTTAGGTGATAACTTGGGGCACACGGTTTACTACCGGACGGACGTTGAGAGGTGGAAGGAATTCAGGGACTTTCTGGAGAGGGTCTGCTGGGGACTGGGCCTCGGGTTCCGCGGGGGATCTGAAACCGTCCGCGTAACCCCCACCTGTTCCGGGGTTGAACCCCTGGAAATAGCAAGGAGGGGGGAGGGCTTTGCAAAGACGAACCTGATCGAGCCGTGCCATTCCCTGTATCTCCTGATACTTCACTCGGTGGCTTCCTTTGGCTCTGTCTCGGTCTGGGAGGACTGATCGAGGTAGACCTCGATTATTCTCACGGGCCTCGCGCTCCGAAGGGTCCTTTCCTCAACCAGAATCTTCACAACCCTCCCGGGTTCGGCATCGGGAACGGCCGGAAGCCAGTGGTAGCCCGGCCGGACGTTGGCCGCTATGTCGTCGTAGACAAAGACCCTGACCAGGTCGTTCTTAACCTCTTCAACAATGCCGTAGGTGTAGTCGCGACCGTATCTGTGCCTGAAGTGATGGCGGAAGAGGGCAACCATAAGGGCAACCACGCCAACGAAGGCGTAGTAGTACTCGATCCTCCCGCCGATCCTTTTCAGGACACAGTAGCCCTCGAGTCCCGCAAAAACGAGGAGGAAGATACCCCTGTAGAACGCCCAGTAGGATTCGGAATCGATGAGGAACTCCCGATACTTCCCGAGGAACCAGCGGAGGTAGAGGGAAAAGGGAACCGAAAAGACGAGGACGAGCAGGGGATCGCCGGTTAAGACTGCCAGCAGGAAGCCCCCAAGGAGGTAGGCGAAAAACACCAGCTGGAGGTGGAGGCTCATCCACTCGTGGACGGTAAACCTGTTCCTTACGAGCCTTCGGGTCAGCCTCAGCCCCGGCGGCACCTGGGAGGGCCTGGGACGGACCACCTCCATTATGGCATCGGCCATCCTCCTCCAGAGCTTCTCCGCTCCCTCGCCGATCCTGTAGAGCAGTCCCCCGATGTCCATCCTATCACCCTTCGTAGAGCAGGTACTCCCTCGCCGGCCCCAAGAGCAACTCGGCCGAGCCGCCGTCGAGGAAGAAGGGTATTCCGGTCAGGTAGGAGTAGTCGCCGTTGCCCCAGGAGATTCCCCAGACCCTCCTACCCCTCTCGGCTTTTTGTGGATCGGAGAAGTAGTAGAGGAACCAGTAGTAGTCGGCCGAGGATATACTCTCATCCAGGGCCGCGCTGGGGTTCTTTCCGACGGCCTTCAGCGCCTCCAGGAACTTCCTGTCCACTGGAGTGTAGATGAAGCTCACGAGCCCTATCGGGGCCGGGTTGTCCCTTTTCGCCAGCCCGAGCTTCTCCTGCATATCCACCGCCCTGTCCCAGTAGGTTCCATTTTTCCCGGTAGTTGCAGGGTCGTATTTTCCTTCGAGCCTCTCGAAGAAGCTCGGCCCGTAGAAGACCGCGAAGTAGGCGTCGTTGCTTAAGCAATCCAGCAAAGGCTGGACGTCCATGGCCGCTGAAGCGTAGGCGTTCCACACGATCTCTCCAGGGGTCTCGAGGGTGTCAGAGAGCCCCGCGCCGCTCGCAACGTAGCTTCCTCCGACTATTATCCAGTCCACGCCGGATTCCAGGATTCCGATTCCGCCTATGGTGATGTTCCAGCTCCCGGTGAAGTCGCCCCCGTAGTCCACGAGGTTTTCACCCGTCACCCGCGTCAGCCTCAGCCCGGTTGGGGTGACGTTCATCTCGTAGCGCTCGAGCTTGCCAAGTGAGGGACTGTCGCTGGTCCTGGCGACAGCCTCCCAGTTCTTCAGTATTGCCAGTCCCATGTCGTTGGTGTTGTCCGTGCTCCCGGTCCCGAGGTACTCGAGGGGTTCGTTCTCGGCCTCGTGCTTCTTCATTGTCTCGCTGAGGTCGTTGAGGTCGAGGTACTTCCTCACGTAGATGAAGTCGTACTGGGTAGAACCCATGAACTGAACGAGACCTATTGCCGTGTCCCTCTCTGCGTAAATATCATTTACCCATCCGGAATAATAACTTACAGAATTTGTGTTTCCGCTCCACTTCCCGGTGAATGGCCCGCTCCCGTTCTGATACGTGGTGATATCAGCGTAGTGGTCACCCCTGAGACTATACCAATCCTCTATTGCTATCTCGACGTGGGTCCACTCGTCAGCTTGATATTCTCCTCCATAGGTATAGTAATTCCAATCCCCGGTTCTCACATTGAAGTCATACAGATGACCCCAAGTTCCCGAGTAGGGGTACACATCCTCCATCCATGCCCAACCCCTTGAATCCAGATACCACAGCCATCCCTGGTCGGCTGAGCTGCTAATTTTAACGCCCAGCCCGACGACGTAGCTGTAGTAGGGGAATCTCTTCTTGGTCCAGAGCCAGACATCTGCATCATCGGAATCGGAGTCCCCTTCCAGTGTTAGTGTCCCGCCCGAAAGGGTATAACTGCCTCCCGAATCCTGAGTGTTCCATTTTGTTGAGTCCAGGGAGTTTCCATTGAAGTCATCGAAGAACTCGAACACCTCCTCGCCGTCTCCCCCCGTGAGCGAGCCGGTGTTGTAGTATATCCTGATGTTCGCCCCTGCGTATGTATGTTGGATAACGTAGTAAAACTTCTTATCCTCTTTGTACTTTACCCTATAGGAAAGAGTTCCGTCTTCATTCGAAACCGACTTTAAGGCATATCCGTCCTCATCGTCGTCCAGACGGTTGATCTCGGAGTAGTACCTCTCCGTCAGGTTCACCTTCGCCCATATCAGCGCCCCGTTCTCGTTCCAGTACTCTATCCAGAAGGGCAGGGGGTTTCCTCTATCGTCGGTTACCCGTATGGCAGCTTTTCCACCGCTCGCCTCTATGCCCTGAACCGTCGAGGAGTTCAGGTATATGGGGACCTGGTAGTCCTCGTAAACAACAGTCGTTCCGTTTATCTCGGCCAGCTTTTCGTCGAGCCACTCCTTGGCCGTTTGGGCATCGCTCTGGGATTTTATGTATGCAGTATACCAAGTGCCCCTACGGGAGGAGTATCCCCAGTCTGGCCAGGACAGATAAACAAGGTCGTCCAGCTGGGAAACCGAACCACTATCTTCTCCAGCATCGAAGGGCCATCCTACAACCAAAGATCTATCACTGTATTTGATTTCTACCCCAATATAACTCTCCCCGCCCCCGCTCGGAGGCCTGTATATCCCCGCCCCCGCGTGGTTGTTGTTGACATCCATTCCCCAACGGATGAAGAAGGGGGGACTGAACGTTGCGTTCGAGATGACCGCGTTTACTCCTTTGTTGTTGGGGTTGAACTCCAGGAAGCTGTTTTCCAGGTTGCCGTTGAGGTAGTGCCACTTTGAGCTTTCGAAGTCGAAGTCGTCGATGAGGTAGAACAGGCTCCCCTCCATCCAGCCCCTCGTTTCCAGCGCGGGATTATCGGAGAAGTAGAGGGAGTACTTGTTTGTATCGGTTGTCCTCATCCATATCCAGGCTTTATCGGAGCCCCAGTGCTCTATCCAGAAGGGGACCTGGTTGCCGTTCTCGTCGTAGATCAGTATCGAGGCGTTTCTCTCAGTGTGGGCTATGAGGTCGTTCAGGCTCTTTCCGCCGTAGGTCTTTGAGGTGTCCAATATCAAGAGCGTGAGACTGTTGGGCTGAAATTCCGTTAGCGTGAAGTTCACCCTGTAGTTGTAGGCGGTGCTCACGTCGCCCCAGTCGCCGGTAGTTGTTGGAACGCTCACGTTGGAGAAGTAGAGGACTCCCCTGTCGTTCCGCCCGAATACCTCTGTGGGATCCGCGGAGAGGTCGAAGATCCTGGCGCTGGGGCTGCTAACCCTTATCTCATTCGGACTCACGGTTATGTCGCTGTAATAGTTCCCCACGTAGTACTTTGAGCTCGAGTTCCCCTTTCCGGTTATCGTCTTAACCGGCCTCACCCCGGTCCAGGCGTTCGAGTATCCGCACGAGCTCACCGTCCTGTGGTACTTGCCGTTGGTGTGGTAGCTGAAGAGGGGATCCTCGAGGCCCCGTATATCAACAACCGCGTAGACGTAGCCGTTCTCGGGTATGGAACCCGTGTAGAGCACGTTGCCGTTCATGTCCTCTATGAGGGCGCTCTTTATCCGCGCCTTCACGACAACGTGGAAGGAGTCCAGCGGTGAAACGGTGATATCGACCAGCGTTGAAACGTCCGGTGGATACTCCATCTCAAGACCCTCTCTCCTTAGCCTCTCCGAGATCGTCTTGAGCCAGTACTCTATGGTCTGGTTCTTCATTATGTCCGGGTTGCTTATCTCCACCGAGGTCCCCGTCAGCATGAGCTGGGCCATCGTGGTGTCCGCACTGGAGAGGAACCTGTTGCTGGTCGTCGTGTAGTCCACCATGGCCGCTAGAGCCCTCCTACCGGAGAGTTCGAGCGCGTGCCTGAAGTCGGCGGTCACGTAGGATAGAGCCCAGTCCAGCATCTCCACCCTGGTGTTCTCCGACTGGCCGGATATTATCCCCGACTGAATCCCGGTGTAAACCGTCGCGAGGATCATTATCGGGATTAAGAGGAGCAGGACTGTGGTGTTGAGCAGAAAACCCCTCCTCCTCATGGACCGGACCTCCATATTCTAACCGTCACGGGAACGGGCTTTGAAATAGTCGGAATGCCGCTTATACCTGAGAAGTCTATCTGGACGTCATCCGGTAGGAGCACCAGCAGGGGGTTGCTCCTGGATCCTGGCCTTCCCCCGTTCTCTTTGCAGAGCTGGGAAAACAGCCTGATTATCGCGTCGTCAGCCGCGTACCTATCGGGGTCGAGCTCGTCCACCGCGATGGACAGGTAAGGCGGATCCCCAGCGAGTATTTTTCTCTCCACCAGGTTGCCCTCAGGATCCTGAGCGTAGTAGGTAATGTTGTAACCTCTGTAATCGGGATAGCCCCTCATGAGCTCGTCGAACATATCCCCGTAGGGGGCGTAGGCCCGGAGGAAGTAGTAGATCGTCCCCCAGCTCTCTCCCCTTCTGAACCCGTAGTAGCCACCGCTCGCTCGACTCTCCGCGGTAAAGGTGTTGTCTTCACCGGGAACCATTATGGTATCGGTGTACCGCGAGTAGCCGTAGCGGTAGAGGTAGTACTTGAGGTGTGAAGTTTGCTGTATCACCGTCGTTCCGTCGGGGTTGCTCTCGGTGAATCTCATCGTACCCCTGGTTCCGGACCGGTACTGTATGGCCACCCAGTAGTCTGCATACCAGGGTATCGCCGTTGGCGGGAGGTGGTAGGTTACGGACATCGTTGGATAAACAGTACCGTAAGGATCCCCCGAGTAGGAGAAGTCACCGGGTTCAAGCGGGATTGATAGCGGTATAGCGTAGTTGAGATTCTCCAGATCGGACTTTACGTCAACCCTCACCCAGGACTCACCAAAACCGTAGAGGTGTCTCTCTCTCTTTGTGGAGGAGTACTCCGGATGGGTCGAGTCAGAGGGCCACGTCGAATCCACGGCGATTACAAAAGTGAAAGCCCTGCTGTTTAGCTCCCGGTAGTCGGACAGTCCACAGTTGTTCCTAAGGCCGCTCTCTATCTCCGTGCTGTTGAAGTAGACTATCCCTCCCCTGGGCCCCTTCTTCCCCACAAGGCACGTACTGTTGCCCTTGTCGTAGTAAAGGTTTATCGAACTCACGCCCGAGACCGTCAGGTAGACCTCGATTCCCCTCACCTCTCCGGTGGGAATGACCGTGACGAACTGGACGAAACCGTATTTGCTCGTGACATCGTACAGGTCCACCTCGTTCGGGTCATAGAAGTCCGTACTGTTGGTATCGTAGGAAACGAGCAGGACGCTTCCACTACCGAATCCAACCTCGTTGGCATCCCAGTCGCTCTCGATTGTGAAGTTTAGAACGTTGGTACCCGGAAGAATGTAATCGCTCAGATCAACCCGGGATCCGTCTCCGAGGCTGGCACTGTAGCCGCTGGGGTCTATTTTCAGCTCGATGCGGTTCAGCCCGAGGTTCCTGGCGTAGAAACCCCCCCTCGCATCTATGCTTGCTGCATCGTTGGGGAGCTCCACCGGTATCCCGACGTGGAGTGTGTTGCCGTAACCCCTGGCAACGAGCCTCTGGATCCCTATGAGCCTGGAGTACCTGTGACCGGCGTACATCAGGTAGGCCCTGGCCATGTACCCCAGGGGCTTTTTACCCTTCGCGAACCCGCTTACGAGCATTGTGGCGGAGGACACCTCATCTATCCCATCGGGCGTCCCCTCGGAGGCGATCTTAGTGGAGTTGATGATGACCTCGTACCCGTAACCCGGGAGTAGCCGGGAGATTACCTCCGTTAGTATCGTTTTCGCGTCTTCATCAAGACCCAGGTTCCCGTAGCCCGGTGCCCGGGAGAGGGCCCAGTATGTGAGGGCTATGTCCAGGGGACTCATCGAAGGATTCACCAGTTTTGGATGCAGAACCCCTCCGTTAACCCATCCCTCTATGGTCTCCTCCGGCACCAGCTGATTGAGGGGTACCCTTTTGAGAACGCCCAGAAGGGCGTTGGCATCCTGAAGGTTCTGGGCGCGCAGGGAGGTTTTGTACACATCCTTCACGTTCTCCTCCACGGAAACCAGACTGACCAGCACCACGGAAACAAGAAGGAGTGAGAGCAATGCATCAATCGTGAATATGAAGCCCCGTCTCACGTCAACCACCCCAAACCCATATTCTGACTATCGCCGGCTCCATACGGGGCCCCAGATGGGAGGAGAAGGTTCCGGTGTCGGTTATGGAGAGCGAGGGGAAGGTGTTGCGGTAAACGATCATCCCCACAGATCTTTCCCGCTCCCCGTTACCCAGGGGGTGGAAGAGATCCATGACCGGAACCTCAACGCCCCTTTCATTGCCAGAATACCTCCTCGAGATCATCGTCACGCTACCCGCGACGTTCCAGAGTGCAGCCGTCACGTTTGAGGTCCGGGTTTTCCACACGCCGAGAACTCTCAGCCTTCCCCCGTCGTCCACGAGCAGTATCGCGTACCCCTCATCACCGGACACGGTTATTTTGAACTTCTCTTCCAGGGGGGGCGAAGCCGTCATCACGTTGTAGAACAGCCTCTCCCCTTCGGCACCTGCCCCAACATCAAGGGATCCGGGGTATCCACTGGCCTCCATGAAGGTTATCATCCGGGACGAGACAGCCCAGGGGGAATTCTCCCTCCTGGCTTTAAGGGTGGCGAGCGTTGTATCGGATGGCCTGGCTCCCACTTCCCCATCCAGCCCGGCGATAACCGTCGTGAATCTCTCAAACCTCCCGTCGAATATCCCCCCCGAGGTGTTCGCTTCGAGCTCCGCCGGGAGGTGATAGTCCCCTTCGATTCCGGTGATTTCTAGGGGAAGTCCGCTTCCTCCGCAGAAACGGAACCCGGGAGGCTGCCAGTCCGAGGGAAGTTCACCCCCCGTTACCAGCCAGGTGGTTCTCGAATCCCCCTCAATAACGTGAGTCTCACCGATGTAAACGTCATAGTCGCTGCCCCTCTCCTGTATCTGAACCCTGTCGTCCGCGGATTTCCATGCCGAGCCGTTCCAGTAGTACCAGGAGGAGAGGCTTTTGGGGTCTCCCGTCAGCGCGTACCAGTCACCACTGACCAGGATGAAGATGTGACCTCCGATGGTCTGGATGAGGATGTTGTTGTTCGATCCGTTTTTGAGGTCCAGGACCGGTTCCTCCGTGGATCCGAAGACGTAGATATTCCGTGCCTTCAGATCAACGGTTACGCCGTTTTCAACGCCGCTGATCTTGATTCCACCGGCTATGTAGACGTCCCCGTAGGAGTTCTTAATCGCCCTGGATCCGTCGTTTATCAGCAGCACGTCTCCAAGCACGGAGAGAAAGCCGTAGGTCCCGGTTTGACTGCAGGTTCCACTGAGAAGAACTTCCGATCTGCTACCATCCAGCAGGACGCTGCCCTTCACGCATATGGGACAGTGGGATGAGAGGGTTTCATTACGGAGTGTTAGCAGGTCACAGTCAATCAGCGCGGGGCCGGGATCGTTTTCGTATTTTATTTCCGTGGCGTTGCTGCAGTCGTAGAGGGTGGTTTCCATGACTTCGCCGTCCCCGCCAAAGGGATTCCACTCGTAGTCAATCGTAACGTTCCAGTAACCGGTGTAGAGGACGAGCTCGAAGTCGTTCCCCATGCTCAGGTTCAGCAGGTCGTCAACGACCCTTCGTTTAACCTCGTCATCTTTTCCCAGGATCTCGAGGAGTTTCTTCACCTTTTTCTCGGCTATTCCCCCGTGGTGACCGGCGAGTCCAACGTGCTTCAGCGCGGCAGGGTTTTCCTCCCAGTCCGCGGGAACACCGGGAGTTTTCACCAGAACATCGAGCATGTTGTCCGCTACGTTGGCCCTCTCGTACCAGTTGACGAGTGAGGTTATCTCATACTTCAGGTTATCGGAGGCCGACGCGAGCGTACCCAGTATCATTATAACGAGGACCACGGATATGAGCGCGTCCATCGAGAGTATCTGGCCCCGTCTCACCCTACCACCCTCTCCCGACCGTTGACGGTAACGTCGAAGATCACGCGCTTCCCCAGGTAGTACAGGCGGTAGGTGTTCTTGGACACCTCCACCAGCTCCGCGCCCCTTATCTTCGACAGGTACAGCTGAAGGAACTTACCGATGTTCCTGGCCAGAATCCCGTCCAGCTTTGCATCCTCGCTGGAGCGCACGAAGGTCAGCTTCACGATTATCCTGTCTTTTCCATAGTCTATTGACATCGAGGTGAGCCTTATCTCCGCGCTCCGGTAGTTCAGGAGACTCCCGTTGTTGATTATCCAGCTCAGCTTGTCGTAAGCCCTCACGTCCTCCCCGCTGTCCCACCTGACAACCCCCATGTTAAGGAAGGAGGTGGCCTGGCTCACACCGTCCCTCACCGCTGCCGCGAACACCGTCTCGGAGCTCTCCTGGGAGTAAGGGGGGATGAGCAGGATTATCCCTGCTAACATTACACCGAATATGAAGAGCATCTCCACCGCCGTCTGGGCCCTACGGCCTGTTCCCCGAAACCTCAACGTCCACCATCCCCGTGGTTTCGTTGTAACTGGCTATTATCCAGAGCGAGGGGTCGGTCGCCGTCAGCTTCACGGAGGTTTTCTTTGATAGCGGAACCGGGAGCCGCTGTGCCACCCTATAGCTCTTTCCCCCGATCCACGCCGTTACCACAAGAGCGTTCGTGCTGTTGTCGAGGGTTACCCGTACGTTTTCCCCGGGATGGAGCTTGAGGGGGACTTCCTTTCTAACCGCAAAGCCTCCCCCCGAGGAGTAGACCTTCACCACGGAGTCCCTCAGCTCAACTGCGAAGACCTTGAGCTGAGCTGTTCGGTCGATTACCCTGGCCCCCTCCATCTCCTGGGCCGAGAGGTTGATCAGGCTGACCACCGTGAGCATTACGAGCGTTACCGCAAAGAGAAGGTCTATGCTTATCTGTCCCCTTCCCATCATTTCTCACCGGGGTTGATGTTTATCCGGAGCACGTCGTTCTCCTTGTCGAGAACCCAGAGGTTCTTCTCATCAGGATTCCACTCGACCACTATCGTGAGATGGGATGGCAATTCAGAGGGCTTCAAAGAGACGCCGTAGACGTAGTACTCATCCTTCGTTTTGTTCTTAAGCCCGCAGAGACTGAAGAAGGGAGTTGGAAGTGGGCTCTCCAATATGAAGATGGTGGTGGTTTTGTCAGGCAGGACGAGCCACGCATCCGACTCGTTGCTAAGCCTCCTGGGAAACAGCGAGCGGGTGAAGAAGGCGTTCTTGTTTTCGCCATCGAGATGGATCATCCCACTATTAGTCTCGTTGATGAAAAGAACGTAGGTGCCATAACCTCCCTCGGGAAGGTTACAGTACGTTATGAAAAGCTCCGGATTTCTGAGTCCCGATGCCCTTTTCACGTACTCCTCGTTCTTCAGGTAGGTGAACCTGAAGGATGCGGTCGCCTTGGAACCCGGCCCCTGGGCGTAGACCTGGCTTATCGTGTTGGAGATGGCATTGGCAAGGCCCTTCTCCTCGAGGGCTACCTGTATCTTGAGGTTCTCCGCCGAGGGGGAGCCCTCGCTGAAGGAAACGTTCCTAATGGAGTAGAGCAGGAGAATCATGAGTAGGCCGAAGACGAACAGGAACTCCAGCGAGATCTGACCCCTTCTCTCACGCACCATGTTCCCACCGTTCCAGGAGGAGTTAATCGGGAGAGTATTTAATGATTGCCCTCCCCCTCCCCGGTCCGAACAACCGCGAAGAGACCCGTCCCGAGTTTCATTGTTTTCACCCCGAAGTAATCGCCGCTGAATATCTTAAACCGGTAGCGCTCTGGCCGGAGACCGTGGTTCCTCACGAGTTCGCGGAGCTCGTCAATGAAGAACTGGGTCAGCTCGTAGTAGATCAGGTCGAGCCGGCTCTCGGTTCCATCGCGGATCATCAGGACCAGCGGGAGGAGGGAGAGGCCCAGGAGAAAGTAGGGATCACCGGTAACCACGGAAACCGCGACCGTGATGATCAGAACACCCCCAAGGACGGCGTATCCCAGTTTTTCCCTCAGCCGGAGTTTTTTTATCTCCCTCACCTTCTCCTCCCAGATGTCCAGCAACGCCGGATTGTAGAAGTCGAAGGCGGTGTGGCGCTTCCCCTTTGCCAGCCTTTCCCTTATGAGGTCGTCCCAGTCGTCTCTGTAGTACACCACAGCCCCCCTCAGCCTCGCGCGCTCGGCATCTAGGGAGGAGATTATTCTGATAATGTCCTCGGCGCTCTCGTGGGCGATGTGGGAGTAGATTTCTTTCTCGTCGAGGTCGAGGGCAGCCTCCACGGAGTCCCTAACCGGCTCGGTCATTCTCCCCCCTCCAGGGGATAGATGTCATCGAAATCTGGCAGGCCTCTCAGGAGTTCTTTCTTCCTGGTTTCCGCCTCCTCCCTGGCCTCCATGAAGGAGCGGGCGTATTCCTTGGCAGTCCTGACTATGTCCTCGATGCTTTTACTCTCGTAGATCCCGCTGAGGAGGGTAACCACCTCAACCTCCCTCTCGCGCGGGTCTGGATAGAACCCCCTGAAGATCTGCTTGCCTCTGATTTTGCTCGTGAGGTAATCGAGGGCCTCAAAGATGTCGCTCGCCTTGAGAACCTCCGGCGGCCCGTGGATTGCAACCAGCCCGTAGAGTGCTGATTCTATGTTCGCATCGAGGTAAAGGCCCTCACTCTCAAAGGACTTTATGATGAGTCTGGAGAGGCTCTTTACTCTATTCGCGTCGGCCTTGGCGTAGCCCACAGTGGCGAAGCTGCCGAAGGCCTTGAGCACGAACTTTAAATCGCTGGCATCCAAAGTCTGTTCTCCTGGAACGTCCACCAGAGCTAAGAGAGAGGCTATCCTCTCGACTATCGTGTAGTTGATGCGCTCGTAGGCCCTGCTTATGTCATCGTCCCCCTCCTTCAGCTTGTTGTTGTCTATCGCGATTATCGAATCCGCTATCTTGGAGAGCTTGTCTATGGTTATGGCCGCGTTTATGGTGGGCCTTATGCCCTCCTCCCTGAGCGGAAGGGCACCTATGGCAACCACCAGGGAGTCCGGGTACTCCTCCTTTAGAGCCTCTGCCAGAACCGGCGTTCCTCCTGCTCCAGTCCCGCCGCCGAAGCCGAAGGTGAGGAAGAAGACGTCAATGTCTTCGTAGCCGATGATGGAGTTTATCTTGCGCATCACCATTGGTAAATCGCGCTTCATGGCTTCTCTGCCGAGCAGGGGGTTCGCGTTCACCCCCTTCCCGCCCGTGATGCTCTCCCCGATGAGTATTCTCCGGTCCTGGGGGATGTGCTTGAGGTACTCCAGATCACCCCGGGAGGTGTTTATCGCCAGGGCCTCGAAGTCAACAAGGGAAAAGAGGTCGGCGATTTTGGTGCCGCACTGGCCGACCCCTATGATTAGAGCCCTCAAAGGTTATCACCCCACGGTCAGCAGTCTTACCCTGTCCCCTTCCCTCACGAGAACCATCGCGCTGCCGCTTATGTACTCAACGAAGCCCGTGGTGAAGACCTCGATGGCAATGTCCTCTGTTGGCGGCGAGTAGAAGACAAACAGCACCACTCCCCCGGGCGTTTTTCCGGGAACGAGCACGACGGAGGAGTTTACGGGAACAGTTACGTTCCCAACCGTGACGCTCCCGTTGTTGAGGTGGAACCTGAGGTAGGGGTTGTACTTCCGCACATTGTAGTCGCCGAAACGGGCTATGACTATGTAGTTCCCGTAGCCGATCTCCGTGGTGTTGGCGACCACGAACCGATCGCCGAAGTCCTCCCTCAGCGCGGCGAGTATTTCGGAAAGGCTCCGGTTATCAAGGTGGGGTGCAATTACCTCGAAAAGGTCGGTGTCAAGGGCGTTTCTAACGTCATAGAGGGTCACCTGCGGCACGTAGTGGAACCTGCTGAGGTACAGTACGGTGAAGGCCGTCTCAATTGGTCTGCCCTCTATAAGGCCGCTATCCCTTGCGTTCATCACGAACTCGAGGGTTTCACGGGTGTAGTTGTAGCCGTACCTGGAGAGCAGATCGGTGGCACGGACCGTGAGCTCGACGCTCGGCCTTCCCCAGGAGTCCCGCCAGTAGGCCCAGCCACCGTCAACCCTCTGGTCAACGAGCCACCTGAGGTGGGGTTCGAGCTCCTCCCGGGTGGCAATGCCGTCGAGGGCCTCAAGAACGGTTACAGTGGTTAGCACGTCAGGTTTGAGCATGTAGGAGAAGTGGGGCGTCGTTACGTAGGTTCCCCAGCCGCCGTTGCTTATGCTCAGGAGCCACTCCACGGCGGCCTGGATGAGGGGATCGTTGGCAGGAACCCCCAGATCGCGAAGGGCCCTCACGGCTAGCGCGGTGTCGTAGGGCTGCGGGCCGAGGGCCCGGATTCCCCAGAGGCCACCGTAAAGCTGGGCGTTCCTTACTGTCTCAATGGCGCTTTTCTTATCTTCGTCGCTCAGGAGGCCGTGACGGAGGAGCGTCTCCAGGGCGTAGAAGTAACCAGGGGTGATCCTGTCGTTCTCTCTAACCCAGAGGGAGTCCGCGGCGAAGGCTTTTTCCGTCCAGTTGAGGGCCTTCCGAATGCTCTCATTGGTCGGATAGCACCTCTCGATTGCCAGGAGGGAGTAGTGGGTGGCCTTCTCGTTGCTCGGGCCGTTTACCACCAGCCCCCAGCCTCCGTCCGGGTTCTGCATCCCCTTGAGATCATCGCAGGGCATCGCGTAGGGGTTTTCAGGGGGTTCGGAGGGCCTCCTGTGCATCGGCGTCGCGAAGGCCATCAGCGCGTAGGCCGTCGCAACTATTGAATCGGTGGAGGAGAGCATCCTCACGGGGTTTGCCCAGAACATCGTCTCGTTGGTCACATGGGCGGTCTCACGAAGCTTCTTCAGAGCCCTCAGGGTGTCGAAATCGGCGGGGGCAACGAGAACGAGAGCGTAGGTGAGCATCGCCCTCTCCTTTGGGAGGGGATTACCCTGGAGGAGGGTTTCCCTTATCGTCTCCACCGTGGAGTCATCCACCCGGTAGCCCAGGCTGTGGAGGGCTATCGTTCTCAGGGCCAGGAACTCCAGCGGGGAAATCTCGCAGGGCTCAGCGTCCTTCAGGTAATCCACTGCCCGCGACACCATAGGGTCCCAGGGGCCGTAGCCGGCCTTTCCCAGGGCCCAGAGCGAGACAACCGTGGGGTAGCAGGACTCCCGCGAACCCTTGACGTATCCCCAACCCCTTCCGGTGAAGGCGCCCCTTATGTATCCAATCCCCCTCTCCGCCGCCCTCTCGACGGGATCCCTCTCGTCGGGTCCGAGGTAATCCGCGACAGTCTCAAGGGAAACGACGGCGTAGGCGGTGTCGGGGACGTTGCTGGTCGAACCGGGGAAGTAACCCCATCCCCCGTCGGGATTCTGCCGCTCCAGAAGGTTTCCGGTCATCTCCCGGATCTCGTCGGCAAGTGCGCCGTTCAGATCCCTGTCGGCCAGGGTTAGCGCCATGAGACTAAGGCTCAGATCCTCGGTCCTGTTGCTGTAATCCTTCGTGATGAGCAGGAACCTCGCCGGACCGTCTATAACGCCGGCGTTCACAACCGGAATCAGCATGAGAACCATAACCATCGCGGCCAGAATTCTCCTCATACCTCACACCCCTGGCCTAACTCTTGGGACCTGGAATAAATAAACTTTTCCAAAAGAAGGGGAGATCAGGCCCTTATGAAGCGACCTTCCATGCCACGGCCCTTAGGGTCAACGTCGTCGCGCATTATGAGCACGACCCTGCTGGGCCGGTACTCGTCCTCGAGGTGATAGCCGGGCAGGTATTTCAGGAGTTCCTCGGCGAAGGCTTTGATCTCCTCGTGGCGCGGCATGTTGTTGATGGTCAGCCTGTTCCTCGAGAAGCCGACGAACATATAGGCCTTTGCCTCGACGAACATGGGGTTTGCCATCTTAATCAGCCTGGCGTAGCCCTCCGGATTGCCCATGTTCTCCCCCTTGACCAGCGTCATCCTTATTACCGTTCTCGTTGGGAGTCCATTCATGAGTTCGAGCGTTTGCTTTATCCTGTCCCAGCCGTCCGGAATCATCGGAACGTTCACGCGGTTGTAGGTCTCGATGTCGGGAGCGGTCAGGGAGACGTAGAGCTGGGTCGGGAGTTTATCTTCCTTCTTCATTTCCTCGATTCTCTCCGGAACGGTGCCGTTGGTGACTATGAAGGTTGTGAAGCCCCTCTTATGGAACTCCTCAACTAAATCCCCCATGTAGGGGTAGAGCATCGGCTCTCCGGAGAGGCTTATCGCTGCGTGCCTTGGATTCCAGGCCTCCTCGAACTTCTTCATGTTTATGCCCGGCATGCCCTTGTAGCCGACGAGGAGCTTCCTCTGGGCCTTGATGCTCTCCTCGACGATGAACGCTGGATCATCCCAGGGTTGCGGAAGCTCGGTTCCAAGGAAGCCCTCCATCGGGCGCCAGCAGAAGATACAGTTGTGGGTGCACCACGCCGTAACCGGCGTCATCTGGAGGCAGCGGTGGCTCGCTATGCCGTAGAACTTCTGCTTGTAGCAGAAGCGGTCGTGCTTCAGGCTCTCCTTGAGCCAGTGGCAGAGCTTCACCGAGCTGTGCCTCCCAACGAGCGCGTAGTGCTGCTTTTTAAAGAGATTGGCAATCTCCTCCGGCATGTTGGGGTTTGACTTAAACGTTATCGCCATTAGCCTCACCTAATCCCTCTCTGGGCTGGAGTTGGGGGAGGCGTTTAAAAAGGTGATGGGGCACTTTCGTTCCCCGAAAGGGGACGGGCGTTTATCAGCACTATGTCCTCAAAGAAAACGTGCCTCTTCGCGGCAACCTTCGCGGTAAATCCTGCTTTTTCCAGTCGTTCAATGGTTTCCTCAACTCCGGTTATCGAGCTCTGGACTATCTGGACCGTTCCCCCCGCTCTGAGGTAGTCCGGCACTTCCTCGATGAACCTATCAAGGACTTCCCTTCCGGTTTTTCCACCCACGAGGGCCAGATCTATGGGTTCTTCCGGCTCGCCCGGCAGGTAGGGGGCGTTGAAAGTTATAACGTCGAACTTTCCAGAAACGTTCTCAAAGAGGTCGCTCACCCGGAACTCAACGTTTCCAATTCCGTTCAGCCTGGCATTCTCCTCAGCGAGCTCGACCGCGATCGGGTTTATATCAACGCCGAGGACGTGGCTGGCCTTCCTCGCCATCAGGAGCGCTATAAGCCCCGTGCCCGTTCCAACATCGAGGGCGATATCGTTTTCCCCAACGGCAAGGTTCTCGGCGAGGAGAAAGGTGTCCTCGGCGGGCTCGTATACCTGGGGGTGGAGCTTGAGCTTGAGGCCGTAGTAGGAGGGCATCAGAAACACCTAAAAGGATCAGGGAGAAAAAGAGATCACTTCTTCCACTCGGTGTAGCCGCATCTTCCACAGGACCAGCGGTCCTCGTGGTTGGCCATAAAGACACCGGGCCCACAGCGCGGGCAGAACTTGTTCTTCCTGATGACCTTTCCGCCCTTAACCTCGTAGAGCTTCCACTTCTGGCTGGTCCTCTTCTTCCTCGCCATCTAAACCACCTCACTCCTCCTCCTTCTGGATGAGGCCATCCCTGACGAGAATGTACTCGGGCTCGATATAGAGCATCCTTTCCCTGTCATCGTAGGCCTTGGCGTAGCCCTTCGAGACGTTGCTGCCGAAGTAGCTCCTGATGTACTGGAGGACAACCTTCTCCGGGTCGAGGTCGAGCATCGCGACGAGCTTACCCTTCACCGCTTCCCTGCTCGGGGTGGGCTCGCCCTCGTGGAGTATGTCAAAGTATATCTCCTTTCTCCCGAGGAGCCTGTTCTCCCTTATCTCGGTAACCCTAATCTCCATCGTGAACCACCTCCATCTTCGACATGAGCTTCCCGCACCTGCGCTTGCATTCGGGTGTTACCCTTATAAGCACTACTCCCTCGTCCGGCTGGCCGTAGAGCACGACCGAGCCGATGGGGGCGTAGAGGACCGCCGGAATGGCAGCCAAATCTTCCTCGCCGTCCACCACTATGCGGACGCGCCTTCCCTTCCCGGCCAGGCCAAAGCCCTTTCTGATCGCGTTTAATAAAGCTTTCGTTATCGTCCCCGGGGGATTCCTGACCGTTATGAGGAGGGCATCGTCGTCTATCTGGGGAGTATAGTCCCTCCTCTTGGTCCGGTGGTCGTACACGGCAAGGTCCGGCCGGATTCCAAGCTTCAGCACGTTCTCTGTAACGACGTCGCCCACGGTCACGACAAGCTTTCCCTCAAGCTCATCCCGGATCCTGCGGTAAGGCTCGGGTATCTCCCCGCGTATCAGTCTCCCCAGCGGGCGCTTAAGCTCCCCTCTGAGTTCGGGCGTTAGCCTGAAGTACGGCATCATCTGACCCTTATCGCGTATTTGCCGGGGACCTTAACCCCGAGTTTCTGGGCTATCCTGCTCTTCTCGGGTTCGACTATTATGACTAAATCAAACCACTCCTCGCTGAGATCCCTGCTGCCGCAGACCGGACAGCGGTCTTCGGTGGTTATGTAGTGGCAGTGCCTGCAGGCGCGCTCCTTCGCCATGGATCACGCCTCCCTCTCCTTGCGCTTCTCCTTCTCGATCCACTCCCTCTTACCGAGGCCCGGCTGCCTCATCGTGAGGCCTATCTTGTTCTCCCTTATGACGCGGCTCTTGACGCTTATCGCTATGATCCTGGCCCTCACGTAGTCACCGAGCTTGAGAACGCGCTTGGTTTCTTTGCCTATGAACTGCTTGTTCTTCTCATCGAAGACAACGTAGTCGTCCATGAGCTGGCTGATGTGGACGAGACCGTCCATCGGGCCTATCCTTATGAAGGCACCGTAGGGAGCAACATCGATGACCTCGCCCTCAACCACTTCGTGCATCTCCGGCTTCCAGACGAGGACGTCAAAGAGGACCTCGTGGTAAGTTGCCCCATCACCTGGAACGATAACGCCCTGGCCGACCTCCTCGACCTCCATGACGGCCAAAATAACCCCCTCGTCCCTGTCATAGAT
>Ga0256831_1000353_pt1 | contig 24111 bp, 22 predicted proteins | sample 132544metaG_FD_189087 | JGI IMG/M metagenome (GOLD analysis project Ga0256831, IMG submission 189087) | Hydrothermal vent microbial communities from Lau Basin, Pacific Ocean - 132-544 | ecosystem: Environmental > Aquatic > Marine > Hydrothermal vents | place: Pacific Ocean: Lau Basin | collected... | reverse complement strand
CGTAGATATCTTCTTTTCCAAGTTTTTTTACAATTAATGCGTAAAAAAGTGCTCTATATTTTTTCCTATTAGATTTGCCTAATTTTTCACATGTCTCTTGAAGTATTTCATCAAGATTATCACTTTTTTAAAGATTTTATTTCTTGACTTTTAGGTTGTATTTTAGTGTTTAGATTTAGTTTGGTTTTTTTGCAGATAATGCTCACTTAAAATATATTTATTAGGAATTTTGTATATGGTATTGTTTATTTCTAATAAATAATCATTTCCCATATTCCATATAACTTTTGCATTTAGAGCGCAATATTTATCTTTAATTTTAAAAAATTTATTGCATATTAATTTATTATCCACAATTATAGTAGAATTGTAATTTCCTAAATGGAAAAGATTAGCGGTTATTGTTGAAAAAAATGGTGCAAGAGAAGTGGAAATTATAATCCAAACTATTAATAAAATTAATCCTATATTTTTAGTATTGTTATTCTGTTTGGCTTGGTAATAGATTATATTAAAAATAGCAACAAAAATTATTAAAAAAATAACAACTAATAAAAAAGTAGTATGCGTGTTAAAAAAGTTGATAATTCCTATATGATTTTCTCTTAAATATTTTACTAAGAAATAAGCATAAGAAAAAGGAATAGATAACACAATAATTAACATAAAAAAAGCAAAAATTTTTTCTAGTATATTTGGGTTATTGCACATTTGGTATATCTGCTCACCAGGCATAAAAAAGAGCAATGTTAATATAACTGATAAAAAAATGATTGTAGTAAAATATAGTAAACTTAATTGAATAAATTCTTCCGAGCTTAAAATAGGAAAAAAACTAAATTTTAAGTAATATATAAACATATAAAGTAACCCAAATACCACAACAAATAAAAAAGCGATTTTAAATAAGTTGTCTTTAATAATATTAAAAATAAAATTGTTGTTTTGATTTTTATTTTTGAAATATTTGCCCATTCTATCCATTTATAATCCTTACATATTCTTATAAAAATCTCTGACACTCAAAATTAAATGGTGGAGGTGTGGGGAATCGAACCCCAGTCCAGAAGTAGATTACCCTAAGCGTCTACACGCTTAGTTCGTTGATTATACTTACGGCAAGGCTCAACGAACAAAGCCTTATAGCCGTAAGGAGCGCTAAAGGTTTCGGATTGCTTGTCGCGCTCATACAAGCAATCCTATCCGCTCTTTACTCTCCATCCGAGGTGGCGGAGAACCTCAGTGGATGGAGGCGCCCAAAATCTCTAATTAAGCAGCAGCTGTAGCTACTGCTGGGCTATAGTTTTTGTTATTTGCTGCGTTTATTTTTAGTGAGCCGTTTTACCGCTTGCTCAGGCGGGCGTGCAGCTTAGGGCTTTCTACCCCTGTCGAAGCCATGTCACCCCCAGGAGAGACTCCAAAAAGTCTTACCTGCAAGTGACAATGAAATAATATCAAAAAAAGCTTAAATAGTCAACAAAACTTTAAGAAAACTTTAAGCTTTGTTAGATTTGTAAAAGAATTATAATCTAAAAAAGGTACAAAATTTGTCGTTATTCTCTTTTTAATATTTTTTCATTTAAAAAATCTAAAAATAGAGATTTTTGTTTAAATTCTTTGCTTAGGGTATCTTTATCATAATAATGTTTTATCCAATCTAGAAATGAAATAGGATTTTTGTTGTTAAATTCTAGATATTTTTCAAAAATAAAATCAAGTTTGCCAGCTTGCGAATATTTAATATGTCCATAAGGAAAAAATTTAAGCTGTTTTAAAGCTTTTTTTAAAGGAATTTTTTTTATTAAATGCAAGTATAGTGTAGCAACAAGTCCGGTTCTATCGCTTCCTGATTTGCAATGTATAAGTGCAGGATATTCAATAGAATTAAAAATTTCATATATTTTAAAAAAATCTTCTTTTTTAGGAAATCCTCTTGAGTTTAGTTTTATATTTATAAGTTTAACTCCTTTTTCTGTTGTGATTTCTTCTTCATATTTTAAATCTTTTATATGCTCTTTTCCTCTTAGATTTATTATTGTTTTAATGCCGTATTTGTCAATTAATTTTTCAAGTTGTTTTTTTGTAGGCTGAGCACTTCTATATAAATTATCATCTACTTTATGAAAATTAAGGTAAAGATTGCTTAAAAAATATTTTTTATAAAAAAAATTTTTCAATTAATAGCCTCTTTGATTATTTTTGCTTTCTCTTTTATTTTTTTTATTTTTTCGCTGTTTGGAATATCTTCAAGCAAAACTTTTACAAATGCACTTCCTACAATTACTCCATCTACATCTTTTGCTTTTTCTTTTGCTGTTTTTTCATTTACTCCAAATCCTATAAAAAGAGGTGTATTTGTAATTTCTTTAATGTATGAAATAATTTCGCTCAAATCTTCTTTTTTATCTGCACCTGTAATTCCTGCATATGCTACAAGATATATAAATTCTTTAGGATTTTTAAGTATTGTTTTTATTCTTTCTTTAGAATCAGTTGGAGCTACAAATGAAATTAATGGAAACTTATCTTCATATTCTACTGCTTCTTCATAAGGCAAGTCAGGAATAATAAATCCTTTAACATTAAGCTCTTTAGCTTTATTTACCATAAAATCATATCCCTTATGGTAAAAATTATTAAAATACCCCATCCAATAAGTATCAATATTTTTTGCAATTTTTTCACTTACTTCAAATGTGTCAGTAAGTTTATATCCTTTTTGAAGTGCTCTTTTGTTTACTTCTTGAATAATTTCTCCATCTGCTACCGGGTCTGAAAAAGGAATTCCAAGCTCAATTCCATCTACATATTCATTTATTTCATTAATTAAATCAATAGTAAAATTTTTATCTGGATATCCTGTAGTTATATAAGCTATTAATTTTTTCATATTCTACCTTTGGTATAATTATAAAAGATTATGAAATTATAACAAAGGTGAGAAATGAAAAATACATTAAGTAGGCTTTATAAAAAAGATAAACTTACAATGATTACAGCCTATGATGCACTTTTTGCAAAAATCTTTGATGATATTGTAGATATTATTTTAGTAGGCGATAGTTTAAATATGTCTTTTTTTGGAGAGAGTGATACTCTAAGTGCTACATTAGAGCAGATGATTTATCACACAAAAGCAGTTTGCAATGGAGCTAAAAAAGCTTATATAGTAACTGATATGCCATTTGGTACTTATAATACACCTCAAAAAGCACTTGAGAGTGCAATAAAAATTTACAAAGAGACAAAAGCAGATGCTGTAAAGCTTGAGGGAGGAGCTGAAAAAGCAGATACTATTAAACTTTTAACTGATAATGCAATTGCAGTAGTTGGGCATATTGGACTTATGCCACAATTTAGCAGAAGTGAGGGAGGATATAAAGTAAAAGGAAAAGACGAATTTGAAAAAGAAAAACTTCTCAATGATGCAAAAGCAATAGAAGAAGCAGGAGCGGTAATGCTTGTAATTGAGGGTGTTAAAGAAGAAGTTGCAAAAGAGATAACAGAATCTGTTTCAATACCAACTATTGGAATAGGGGCTGGAAGGTATACTAAAGGACAAGTGCTTGTGTGGTCTGATATGCTTGGATTTTTTAATGAATTTAAGCCAAAATTTGTAAGGCGCTATTTAAATGGAGCAGAAATTGTAAAAAGTGCAGTTAGAAAATTTAAAGATGATATAATAAGCGGAAAATTCCCAGACGAAGAGGAAATATATTAATGAGAATAGTGGAAATAGAAAAAGTTAATTTTGAGGAGTCATATGAAAAATCTCTAAGACCAACAAACCTTGAAGAATATATCGGTCAAGAGCAAATTAAAAAAAATCTAAAAGTATTTATTCAGGCTGCTAAAAAAAGAAAAGAGCCTCTTGACCATATGCTTTTTTTTGGACCTCCAGGGCTTGGTAAGACAACTCTTGCAAATATTATTGCAAATGAGATGAATACTAATATAAAAACAATCTCAGCTCCAATGCTTGAAAAGTCAGGTGATTTAGCAGCAATTTTAACAAATCTTGAAGAAGGAGATATTCTTTTTATTGATGAAATTCATCGTCTAAAAGCTAGCATTGAAGAAGTATTATACTCAGCCATGGAAGATTTTAGGCTTGATATAGTTATAGGAAGCGGACCTGCTGCTCAGACTATTAAAATAGATGTAGCAAAATTTACTTTAATTGGTGCCACTACTCGTGCTGGAATGCTCTCTAACCCTCTTAGAGATAGATTTGGTATGAGTTTTAGGCTTAATTTTTATTCTCAAGATGAGCTTGCTTTGATTATAAAACTTGCAAGTAAAAAGCTAAATACTAACATAAAAGATGATGCCGCAAAAGAAATATCAAAACGCTCAAGAGGCACACCTAGAATTGCTCTTAGACTTCTTAAAAGAGTTAGAGATTTTGCAGAAGTTGAAAATAAAAAAATTATTGATAAAAATATTGCAAAATATGCACTTGATGAGCTTGGTATTAATGAATATGGGTTTGATGAGCTTGATATTAAGTTTTTAACTCTTCTTGCAAATGCAAAAAAACCTTTAGGACTCTCAACTATTGCAGCTGCTTTAAGTGAAGATGAAGATACAATTGAAGAGGTAATAGAGCCATTTTTAATCGCAAATGGATTTATCGAAAAAACTCCAAAAGGAAGGATTGCTACAAGAAAAACTTTTGAGATTTTAAACTTTAATCCTGTTAGTTTGTTTTAAAAGGAATTATATGAATTTTTTAACTATATTAACATTAGTAATTGGATATTTTGTATATCTTGTATATAAGCCATATCTTTTAGATATAGCAATTGCATCTTTAATGGCAATTGCATTTGGTAAAATTAATATTATGCTTTCAAAAAAAATAAAAAATAATCTTTATATTGCAATTATTGATACTATAATTTTATCTTTGCTTATATTTGGACCATTTTTATATTTTATAATTGAGCTTGGGAAATTTGTTAGTAAATTTGACCCTGAGATTGCAAAAAATGTTTTACTTCAATTGCAAAATCTGGCAAGTCATTTGCCACAATCAATTTATGAAAAGATTAAATCTATTATCTCTCCTGATAACATAACTCAGTTATATAAAACAATACTTCCGCTAATTGGGACTATTACTCAAAAAAGTGCATTATTTTTTAAAGATGCGTTTTTAATAGTTGTGTTTTTTTTCTTTGCTATTCTTTATGGTAAAGAGATTTTAGAATTTTTAAAAAAAATAATACCTATGAGTGAAGAGCAGCTAAAAACTCTTTTTTTTAATACAAGTGAAGTTATGAGTGTTGTTTTTTATTCTACTATTCTTACTGCACTTTTAGAGGGTGTGTTATTTGGTTTTATTGTAAGTTTTTTTGGATTTGATTTTTTCTTTTTTTCTGTTATGTATGCGTTTGCTTCGCTAATTCCATTAATTGGTGGAATTATTATGTGGGCTCCTGTTAGTTTATATCTTTACTCTCAAGGAAATGTAAAGGGTGCAATTATTGTAGCGGTTTATTCAATAGTAGTTATCTCAATAATTGCAGATACATTTATAAAACCACTTATTATTGCATGGATAAAAAAGATTTTTGAAACTGAGATAGAGATTAATTCTTTACTTATTTTCTTTTCAATTGTTGCTGGTTTGTCTTCTTTTGGGCTTTGGGGGATAATTATTGGTCCCGCTATTACTACTATTTTTATATCAATTTTAAAATTTTATGAAGAAATGAAATAAACTAAGTTTAGTAAGATAAACTAAACTTTTTTTAATTTTTTATTTAAATTACTTGACAATAGTTTATTTAATTTGTATAATTTCATTGTCAATATAAAACAAAGAGTGCTAAATGAAAAAAAAGGTTGAGTTTATATTAAATGAATTGATTAAAAATTATTTAAAATTAAAACAACCTATTAGCTCAACCTCACTTAAAAATTTAGCAAATTTAAATATATCTCCATCTACAATAAGAGGGTATTTTCAAGCTTTAGAAAAGATGGGGATGGTACAAAAGGAGCATTTTGCAAGTGGCTCTTATCCTAGCTTAAAGGCTATGGGTGAATTTTGGAAAAATAATTTTCCTAAAAATATAAATTTTTCTTCATTAGAAGAGTTAGAAAAAAAATGCAAAGAGCTAGATATATTAGCATTTGTAAAGGTCTTTGAAAACCAATTGTTAAAAGAAGTTTATAATGTAGAAAATAAATTTATAATATTAGAGTTTGAAAATGATGAAAGCGTAATTAAGTATGATGAAAATGTTTTTCATTTATTAAAAAGCTTAAGATATTTACATGCAAAAGATATTATAAAAATTCTTTCACATTATAATATTGCTAAATTAGTTAAAAAAATAAAAAATTTTCAAAAAGAATATACAATTAATCAAAATTTATTATATAATAAGTTTAGCAATCTTAACTTAGAATTTTTAAATGAAGTTGATGATTTGTATATAAACTATAATGAAAAATTTTTAATTAAAAAATATAAGCTTTTTAATAATGATAATGAAATAGAAATATACTTAATTGGAGATATATACTCTAATTTTTTGGAGTTATTTGAATCTATGAAAGGAGGGGAAAATGAGTAAGAAAAAAAAGCAAAAGCCTCAAGAAAATGTGCAGAAAAATGAGGAAAAAAATACTGAGCAAATAGATGTAGAAGCTCTTTTAAAAGAAAATGAAGAATTAAAACAAAAACTTGATGAAGCACTTAGAGCTTATGCTAAGTGTGAAAATGATAAAAAAATTCTAAAAAAAGAAGCAGATGCTTTAGTAGATTATGCTTATGAAAAATTTGCTAAAGATTTGCTTCCAGTTGTAGATTCTCTTGAGCTAGCAATAGCTCATGCTAAAGAAATTGAAAATAAAGAAGAAGCTTTTGATAAGCTTATAGAAGGAGTAGAGCTTACTCTTAAAAAAATGCTTGATGTATTTAAAAATCATGGCATTGAGCCAGTTGAGCATGAAGAGTTTAATCCTGAAGTTCATCAGGCTGTTCAGCATGTTGAGAGTGAAGAGCATGATGAAGGCGCAATAGTTGATATCTATCAAAAAGGATATAAACTCAAAAACAAATTACTAAGACCATCTATGGTTACAATAAATAAAAAATAATTAAGGAGGGAATTATGGGAAGAGTAATAGGAATTGACTTAGGTACTACAAATAGTGCAATGGCATATTATGATGGAAAAGATGCAAAAATTATTCCAAATAAAGAGGGTAAAAATACTACTCCTAGTGTAGTAGCATTTACAGATAAAGGTGTTTTAGTAGGTGAGCCTGCTAAAAGACAAGCAATTACAAACCCTGAGAGAACTATTTATTCTGTAAAAAGAATTATGGGTATGATGTGTAATGAGCCAAAAGCTCAAGAAGCAAAAAAACACGTTCAATATAAAATTGTTGATAAAAATGGTGCATGTGCAGTTGAGGTTGATGGAAAAGTTTATACACCTCAAGAAATTTCTGCAAAAATTTTACAAAAATTAAAAAATGATGCAGAAGAGTTTTTTGGTGAAGAAGTAACAGAAGCTGTTATTACAGTACCAGCGTACTTTAACGATGCTCAAAGAAAAGCAACTCAAGAAGCTGGTAAAATTGCAGGTCTTAATGTATTAAGAATTATCAACGAGCCAACAGCAGCAGCTTTAGCTTATGGTCTTGATAAAAAAGGTGAAGAAAAAGTACTTGTTTATGACCTTGGTGGAGGTACATTTGACGTAACTGTACTTGAAATTGGTGATGGAACATTCCAAGTACTTTCAACTGATGGTAATGCATTCCTTGGTGGAGATGACTTTGATAATAGAATTGTTCAATGGTTAATTGATGAATTTAAAGCTGAGACTGGAATTGATTTAAGCAACGATAAAATGGCTCTTCAAAGATTAAAAGATGCAGCTGAGCAAGCTAAAAAAGAATTATCAACTAAAGAAGAGACTGAAATTAACTTGCCATTTATTACAGCAGATGCAAGTGGTCCAAAACATTTAGTTAAAAAATTAACAAGAGCTAAATTTGAAGCAATGATTGATGATTTATTACAAGAGACTTTAACTCATATTGATACAGCATTAAAAGATGCAGGATTAAATAAAGAAGATATTGATGAAATTGTAATGGTAGGTGGAAGTACAAGAATTCCAAAAGTACAACAATTAGTAAGTGATTACTTTAATGGTAAAAAACTTAATAAATCAGTAAACCCTGATGAAGTAGTTGCACTTGGTGCTGCAATTCAAGCAGGTGTACTTAAAGGTGATGTAAAAGATGTATTGTTACTAGATGTTACACCACTAAGCCTTGGTATTGAAACACTTGGTGGAGTTATGACAAAAATTATTGAAAAAGGTACAACAATACCTGTTAAAAAATCACAAATTTTCAGTACAGCTGAAGATAATCAAACAGCAGTTACAATTCACGTATTACAAGGTGAAGCTGAGCTTGCAAAAGACAACAAATCTTTAGGTCAATTCAATCTTGAAGGAATTAGACCAGCGCCAAGAGGTGTACCACAAATTGAAGTTACATTTGATATTGATGCAAATGGTATCTTAAATGTAACAGCAAAAGATAAAGATACTGGAAAAGAGCAAAAAATTACAATTACAGGAAGCTCAACATTATCTGAAGAAGAAATTCAAAAAATGATTAAAGAAGCTGAAGAAGCAAATAAAAGAGAAAAAGCAAGAATTGAAGCTATAAAAGCTAGAAATGAGCTTGATGCAGTAGCATATCAAGCAGAAAAATTCATCAAAGACAACAAAGATAAACTTGGTGATACAAGTGCGCTTGAAGCTAAAATTGCAGAAGCTAAAAAACTTATTGAAGAGCAAAGTGAGGATAAAGCTAAAATTGATAGCTTGAAAGCTGAAATAGAAGCTGAGCTTCAAAAAGCGGCTCAAAATATGGCAGCAAGCGGAGCGCAACAAGGACAAAGTCAAGGAAGCCAAGAAAATAAAGGCGGAGATGACGACGTAATTGATGCGGAAGTTGAATAATTCAACTTCCTTTTTCTTTTATTTTAATTCAAATAAGTGTCAGAGGATAAAATTAATAAGCAATAAAGAAAAGTTTATTTTATAATGAAGTTTTTAACGGCTATAGTTTTATTTCCATCAAGTAAGCTAACTCTCCATTCACCTTTGAAAAATGGTCTGATTGTAATATAAGAATATGTTCTCCATCTATCACCAGCATATATAGGTAATTTAATGTCTGCATATAGTTTCCAATTGTTATTTACTTTTTTTTCCCATATGAAATCTATTATTTTATTTTCTTGAATGTTTTTAAAATAAGCAAATGCGTATGCTTTATTAGTTGAATTAAATTCGCTAGTTACGTTTATAGGTGTTAAATTAATTACATTTTTGCAAGTTACAAATTCTTTAAGCTCGTAAGAAAAAGACAATACAATTAACAAAAATATAATTAATTTTTTCATTTTATACCTCCACTATAATTGTAACAGGTCCATCATTAATAAGACTTACTTTCATATCAGCTCCAAAAATTCCAGCTTTTGTAGGTAAAATTTTATTCATTTTTTTTAGCATCTCTTCATACATCTTTTTAGCTTCATTTGGCGGCATTGAATTTTGAAAGTTTGGTCTTGTGCCTTTTTTAGTAATTGCTGGAATTGTAAAGTTTGGAATAAGTAAAATCTCTCCTTTTATATCTATAACTGATTTTGAAAATTTATCTTCAAAAAGTCTCATATTGATTATCTTTTTTATCATCTTATCTAATTTTTCATCATTATCATCTTTTTCAAATCCAATTAAAACAACTAGACCTTTTTTTATTTCATTTATTAATTCTTTATTTACTTTTACACTAGCTTCACTTACTCTTTGAATTACTGCTTTCATTTACTAGCTCCACTAAAAATTTTGCTGTTTTTTCACTATCATTTGGACAATCTACTACTTTATAGTTTTTTATACCAACTTCATCTGCTAAGTGTTTATATTCAACCTTTAATTCTAAATCTGTCTCAGAATTATCTATCATAAAAGATATTGGATAAATTAAAACATTTTCATTTTTATATTTTTTAAGCTCTTCATCAAGATAAGGTGTAAGCCACTTGCTAAATCCAAATCTTGATTGAAAAGCTAAACTTATTGATTTAAACTCAGGCAATAGTTTTTTTAAAATTTCTACATGCTCTTTTACTTGAGATTCATATAAATCACCTTTTTTTATCATTTTTTTTGGAAGTCCATGAGCTGAAAATATTAAGTGCCACTTATTAGGGTTATCAACTGAATTTAATATATTTTCTTTTATTATTTCATTAAATTTTGGATGTTTGTAAAATGGTTTTATTATTTTTGCATTTATATTAAGCTCTTTAAGCTCATCAAGTGAGCTTTCATAAGTTGTAAAAGAATAGTGAGGATATAGTGGTAAAAATATAATCTCTTCATCTTCAATAACATCTTTTAAATGTGGTTTTGTATATCTAAAAGCATATTTAGTTTTTTTGCCACTAATATTTTCAATTTTTTTAGCAAGACTCTCAGTTATTTCATAAATTCTGCTTCCACCAATTTTTTCATAATTTTTCCAAACTTTTTTATATCTTAAATTTGAAATAAGTGGAGCTAAAACATATCTCATTGGAGATGAAATAATTCTTTTATCCATAAACATATTGTATAAAAATTCTTTTAATTCTCTTTCACTTCTTGCTCCACCCATATTATGTAACACTATCATTTTATCTCCAAATAGTTATTAATTTCTATGCCAAAGCCTTTAAGTGCATTGAATTCATTTTTTTTATTTGAGAGTAGGTTTAATTTTTTAATTCCAAGTTTTTTAAGTATTTGAGCTCCTATTCCAAATTCTTTATTATCTTTTGAATTTGAGTCAATAAAAATTATAGCACCTGTATTATATTTGATAAATTCAAGCGCTTTTTTAAATTCTTTCATTTTACTATCATCAAGCAGAAAATCTACATTTTTTGTTACTTTGTAAAATTTAACATTTGTATGCTCTTTAGCTCTATTTACTAAAGCATAATGAGTTTGATTTAAATGGTCTTTAAAAGTATATTTTTCAAATTCAACTCCATCAAGAGTTATTTTTTCTTTTTTTTCAATATTTACAAGACTTTCAAATTGAAGTCTATACTCTACTATATCCGAGATATAAACTACAGCTAAATTATGCTCTTTTGCAAATTTAGATAAATCTTTTCTTCTTGCCATTGTTCCATCTTCATTCATTATCTCACATATTACAGCTACTGGATAAACTCCTGCAAGTTTACATATATCAACACTTCCTTCTGTATGACCAGTTCTAACGAGTACTCCTCCTTCTTTTGCAATCAAAGGAAATATATGACCAGGGCGAACGAAATCATCAGGTTTACTTGTAGGTGAGCTTAATTTTTTTATAGTCAAATCCCTCTCATACGCACTAATTCCAGTTTTGCACTCTTTTGCATCAACACTTATTGTAAAAGCAGTTGAAAAACTTTCACTATTTTGAGGCACCATTGGATTTAAATCAAGTTTTTTGGCTATATCTTTAGTTAAAGATGTACAAATAAGCCCTTTTCCTTTACTTGCAAGGAAATTTACTTTCTCAGGAGTAGAAAATACTCCAGCATATACTAAATCTCCTTCATTTTCCCTATCCTCATCATCTATCATTATGATAATGTTTCCTTTTTGTATCTCTTCAATTGCTTTTTTTACTCTATCTATTGCACTCAATCAACATCCTTTGAATAAAGTCTTGAAAAATTTATAAACATTCTAATTCCATTCATCATAGCTTGATATTGTATATAATTTCTATCACCTCTAAATAGATGATGCTCAACTTTTAACTCTTTTTCATTTGCTACTCCTATATAAACTGTGCCTACTGGTTTTTCTTTAGTTCCTCCTGTTGGTCCTGCAATTCCGCTTACTGCAATAGCATAATTGGCTTTTGATATTTCAAGCACGCCAAGTAACATCTCTTTTACTGTTTGTTCACTAACTGCTCCATATCTTTTTAGAGTCTCAAGGCTAACACCAAGCCACTCATGTTTTATTTCATTTGAATAGGTAACTACACTTCCATCAAAACAATTACTAGCACCTGGATATTTAGTAAGAGTTGAGGCTATAAGCCCTCCAGTGCAGCTCTCAGCAAATGTAATTTTTTTAGGAGGCAGAGTTTTTATGATATGCTCAAAAATATTTCCAAAAACAGTAAAAGGGATTGCGTTTAATATCTCTTTTTTTATTTTACTTTCAAGTGGCTTTGTATAAATTTCTAAAAATCCACCTTCATTTTCAATTAGTGTATAATCAATTTTTCTTGGATTAAAAATTGGCTCAATAAACATTTTTGCTGTGTCTTTATCCATATTAAAAATATTAATTAATTCATATTTAGGAGGTTTAATAAAAATATAGGGCACTTCTTTTTCTAATAAAATTACATTGACATCATAATTATTTATTTTTACTAAAAAGCTATTTTTTGAAAATATTGCGTTTTCTGGTACTGGCTGATTATCTTTTATTATTAGATTTGTATTTAAAATAGTTGATATAATTTTTGCTACTAATGGATAAGTGTGATTATTAGTAACTATTAAAGTATCATCATTGGGCTCAAAAGAGATATCAAATGAATTTAAATATTTTATTGTATCTGCATTAACTGCTCTAAATAACTCTTCTTTTAGGGCATTTTTGAATTTCCACTCTTTGCCTACAAACATTATTTCCATCATAACTCCTTTGTGTTATAATTATTATAGCTAAAAAAGGATTTAAAATGAATGTGGATATCAAAAAACTTCCTGAATATTCTTTGCCAAAAGAGAAAGTATTTAAAAAGAATGGAAAATTAAAAGAAAAATTTTATAAAAAAGAGCTTCTTAAACTTCAAATAGAGCTTGTAAAACTTCAAACATGGATTAAAAATAATAATATTAGATTTTTAGCGCTTTTTGAGGGAATTGATACTGCTGGAAAAGATGGAACAATAAAAAGAATTTTAGAGCATTTAAATCCAAGATTTGCAAGAAGTGTAGCTCTTGATAAGCCAAGTGATAGGGAAAAAACTCAGTGGTATTTTCAAAGGTATGTGCCTCATTTTCCAGCTGGCGGGGAGATGGTTTTATTTAATAGAAGCTGGTATAACAGAGCTGGGGTTGAGATGGTTTTTCATTTTTGTACCAAAGAAGATTATCTTAAATTTATGAGACAATGTCCAAGATTTGAAGAGATGATAGTTGATGATGGTATTAAATTTTTTAAATATTATCTTCAAATTTCAAAAGAAGAGATGTATAAGCGTCTTAAAAAAAGAGAAAAAGACCCGCTTAAAAAATGGAAACTCTCAACACTTGATTGGGAGAGCTATAAACATTATGAAGAGTATCAAAAATTAAAAGAGGATATGTTTGCTGCAACTTCTACTCCTTATGCTCCTTGGATTGAAGTTGATGCTAATGATAAAAAAAGAGCAAGAATTAATATAATAAGAGATATACTCTCTCAATTTGAATATGACAATAAAGAAGAAGATTTTTTTGCCGACCCAAATATTGTAAAAGTTATATCTCATATTGGATAATTTTGTTATAATATCACGCAAAAAGGACTTTTTGATGGATTATAAAGAGACTCTTCTTCTTCCAAAAACTACATTTCCAATGCGTGGAAATTTACCTCAAAATGAGCCAAAAAGATATAAAAAATGGTTTAGCGAAAATGTTTATGAAAGAATGAAAGAAAATAGAAAAGGAAATGACAGATTCAATCTTCACGATGGTCCTCCTTATGCAAATGGACATATTCATATAGGTCATGCATTAAATAAAATTTTAAAAGATATAATTAATAAATACTATTATTTTCAAGGTTTTGATATCAGATATGTACCAGGTTGGGATTGTCATGGACTTCCAATTGAGCAACAAGTAGAAAAGAAAATTGGAAGAGAAAAAAAAGAAAAATTACCTAAAACAAAAATTAGAGAATTATGCCGTGAGCATGCTGCTAAATTTATAGAAATTCAAAAAGAAGAGTTTAAATCTCTTGGAGTTATAGGAGATTGGAATAATCCTTATAAAACAATGGATTTTGAGTTTGAAGCAGATATTTATAAAGCACTAACTGAAATAGCAAAAAAAGGTTTATTAGTAGAAAGAAGCAAGCCTGTATTTTGGTGTATGCATGATAAAACTGCTCTTGCAGAAGCTGAGGTTGAGTATGAAGAAAAAGAAGATTATTCAATTTATGTAGCTTTTCCTTTAACTAAAGAAGCAAATAAAGCTATTGGCACAAAACATGCAAAAATTATTATTTGGACTACTACACCTTGGACACTTCCAGCAAATATGGGAATTGCCCTAAATCCTAATGAAAAGTATGTACTTACAAGTGATAATTTTATAGTGGCAAAAGCTTTATATGATAGATTAAAAGAAGAAGGAGTTGTAAAAGGAGAAATAGTTAAAGAATTTGATGCAAAAGAATTAGAAGGTCTAAAAGCTGTAAATCCTCTAAATAATAGACTCTCAGTTATTTTACTTGGTGAGCATGTTACAATGGATGGTGGTACAGGATGTGTTCATACAGCTCCGGGTCATGGTGAAGAGGATTATAGAGTTTGGCTAAAATACGGATATGAAGATATTATTCAGCCTGTTGATAATGAAGGTAAATATTCTAAAATAGTAGAGAGTGAAAAACTACTTGGTGAGAATTCAAGTGAATTTGTTGGAATGCATATTTTTGATGCAAATGAAAAGATTTTAGAATTACTTGGTGAAAATTTAATAAAATCTTCTAAATTTTCTCATAGCTACCCACATTGCTGGAGATGCCACAATCCTGTAATTTTTAGAGCAACTAAGCAATTTTTTATAGCAATGGATAAAGAATTTAGCGGAGATACTCTAAGAAATAAGGCACTAAAAGAGATTGAAGGGGTTGAATTTACACCTGAGAGTGGTAGAAATAGATTAAAAGCAATGGTTAGCAACAGACCAGATTGGTGTATAAGCCGCCAAAGAGATTGGGGAGTGCCTATTGCATTTTTTAGAGATAAAGAAAGTGGGGAGATTTTACTTGATGAAGATATTTTAGAAAATATTTATGAAATTTTTAAACAAAAAGGTGCGGATGCTTGGTATGAGATGAGTATAGAAGAGCTACTGCCAGAAAATAAAAAAGATTTAGCACCAAGGCTTGAAAAAGTACAAGATATTTTAGATGTTTGGTTTGATAGTGGCTCAACTTGGTTTGCGGTACTTAAATCTCATAGATATGATGCAGGTGAATATCCAGCAAGTATGTATCTTGAAGGTAGTGACCAACATAGAGGTTGGTTTCAAAGCTCACTTCTAGTTTCAACTGCAATAGAAGAAAAAGCCCCTTATAAATCAATTCTCACCCATGGATTTACAGTAGATGAAAAGGGTGAGAAGATGAGTAAATCTAAAGGAAATGTAGTAGCACCTCAAGAAGTTAGCAAAAAATTTGGAACAGAAATTCTAAGACTTTGGGTAGCTACGAGCGATTATACAGGAGATATTAAAATTAGTGATAATATTCTAAAGCAAGTTGCAGAGCAATATAGAAAAATTAGAAATACTATTAGATTTTTATTAGCAAACGTAAATGATTTAGAAGAAATTAAGCTAGATAATCCTTCAATGATTGATAAGTGGATTTTAAGTAGAGCCAAAGAAGTATTTGATGAAGTAGTTTATCTTTTTGGTAAATATGATTTTTCAAAAGCAATGCAAATTTTAAATAATTTTATAGTTACTGAGCTTAGTGCAATTTATCTTGATGTTTGTAAAGATAGATTATATTGTGAGGCACCAAATTCACCTAAAAGAAGAAATTCTCAAAGTACTATGGCTGTGATTGCAAAAGAGCTTTTAAGTATTTTAGCGCCGGTTTTAACTTATACTATGGATGAAGCGGTTGAGCATGCTCCAAAAGTTATAAAAGAAGATGCAAAAGATATTTTTGATTTTGTATATACGCCGTTAGCATCTATTGAAAATCCAATTGATGAAGAAATTTTAGAGATTAGAAGAAGATTTTATGAAATCGTAGATAGATTAAAAAAAGAAAAAATTATAAAAGATACGCTTGAGCTTGCAATTGAGACAAATTATGATAAATTATTAAAAGATGAAATGGCAGAATTCTTTAATGTAAGTATTTTATGTGATAATGTAGAGGGTGAGACTTTAGATGAATTTCATGTAGGTGAGGATGAAAGATTTGTAGTTAAAATCAAAAAATCACCTCTTCATAAATGCCCTAGATGTTGGAGATATTTAAGTGAAGCTGAAAATGAATTATGCCCTAGATGTAAAGAGGTTATAGGTGGATAAGCCTATTTCTTTTTGGGTTATAATAGTTACTATTATTATTTTAGTTGGGGGAAGTTATATAATCTATTTATGGCTAAAAAGTTTAATTATAAAGGATGAGAATGATAACATTGAAAAAAGCATTGACATTAAGCAATGAAGAGCTTAGAGAAATAAAAAAAGATATTAATGCTAAAGCAAAAGAAAATAAAGAGCTTGGTGGATATATCGAGCAGTTTTTAGACACAGATTTAAGTGAAAGTGGGGAAGGGGTTCCTATTGCAATTAAAGATAATATAAATGTTAAGGGTTGGGAGATAACTTGTGCTTCTAAGATACTAAGAGGATATGTTGCACCATATAATGCGACTGTAATTGAAAAAATGCTAAATGCGGGTTTATCTCCTTTTGGTAGATGTAATATGGATGAATTTGCTATGGGAAGCTCAACTGAGACAAGTCAATATGGCAAAACTTTAAATCCTCACAATCCAAATTGTGTTCCAGGTGGTAGTAGTGGAGGAAGTGCTGCGGTAGTTGGAGCAGGTCTTGCAATTGCTGCACTTGGGAGCGATACAGGTGGAAGTATTAGACAGCCTGCTGCTTTTTGTGGGGTTGTTGGTATGAAGCCAACTTATGGAAGAGTTTCTAGATATGGTCTTACTGCATTTTCAAGCTCACTTGACCAAATTGGTCCTATTACTCAAAATGTTGAAGATGCGGCAATTCTATATAATATTATAGCAGGGCATGATTCAAAAGATTCTACTTCAGCACCGGTTGAGAATAAAAAAATAGAATTTGATACATCTAAAAAACTTAAAATTGCAGTGATTGATAACTATATTGAAGAGGCTGATGAAGATGTTAGAAATGCAATTTTAGATGTAATTAAAGAGCTTGAAAAGCAAGGTCATACAATTATCCATAAAAATCTTATGAATTCAAAAATAGATGTAGCAACTTATTATATTGTAGCTACGGCTGAGGCAAGTAGTAATTTAGCTCGATTTGATGGTATGAGATATGGAAATAGAATTGAAGGAAAAGATTTAAAAGAAACTTATAAATTAACAAGAGCTCAATTTGGAGAAGAAGTTAAAAGAAGAATTATGTTAGGAACTTTTGTTTTAAGTAGCGGGTATTATGATGCTTATTATATTAAAGCTCAAAAAGTAAGACATTTAATTAAAAATGAGTTTGATAAACTCTTTAGCGAAGCAGATTTAGTTTTAACTCCTGTAACACCTACTACAGCTTTTGAGTTTGGAAGCAAAAAAGACCCGCTTGAGATGTATTTAAGCGATATTTATACTATTGGAGTAAACTTAGCAGGAGTACCTGCAATTTCACTTCCTATTGGAAAAGATAAAAAAGGTCTTCCTATTGGAATGCAGTTAATTGCTAAACATTTTGATGAAGAGACTTTGTTTAATGGTGCAAAAATAGTTGAAGATTTAGTGAAAGGATAGAAAATGAGAATAAAATATAAAGCATTGACTTTTGAAGATGTGTTACTTGTCCCAAAATATTCAAATGTATTGCCAAAAGAAGTTGACTTAAGAACTAGATTTACAAAAAACGTAACACTTAATATTCCTATAGTTTCAGCGGCTATGGATACAGTAACAGAATCAAGAGCTGCTATTGCGTTAGCAAGATTAGGTGGAATTGGTGTAATTCATAAAAATATGGATATTGAATCTCAAGCAAAAGAAGTTGAAAAAGTTAAAAAAAGTGAGAGTGGAGTAATAATTGACCCAATTAAAATCTTACCAAATGAGCCAATTGCAAAAGCTCATGAGATTATGGCAACTTATAAAATCTCAGGTGTGCCTGTAGTTGATGAAAATAATAAACTTATAGGAATTCTTACAAATAGAGATTTAAGATTTGAGAAAAATTTAAATAAAAAAGTAAAAGAGCTAATGACTCCAATGCCACTTGTTACAGCAAAAGAAGGCATTTCACTTGAAGAAGCAGAAAAAATACTTCACGAGCATAAAATTGAAAAACTTCCAATTGTAGACGAAAACGGATATCTTAAAGGTCTTATTACAATTAAAGATATTCAAAAGAAAAAAGAGTATCCAAATGCAAATAAAGATGAATACGGAAGACTAAGAGTAGCAGCAGCAGTTGGGGTTGGGAATGGTATTGAAAGAGCAGCTGCGCTTGTAGGTGCTGGAGTTGATGTAATTGTTGTTGATTCAGCTCATGGACATTCGCAAGGAATTTTAGATTTAGTAAAAGCTATTAAAGAGAGATTTGAAGTTGATGTAGTAGCAGGCAATGTAGCAACTGCAGAAGCTACAAGAGATTTAATTAAAGCTGGGGCTGATGCAGTTAAAGTTGGGATTGGACCTGGAAGTATTTGTACTACAAGAATTGTAGCTGGAGTTGGAGTGCCTCAAATTAGTGCTATTGATGAATGTGCCACAGAAGCTAAAAAATATGATATTCCTGTAATTGCTGATGGTGGGATTAAATACTCAGGTGATATAGCAAAAGCACTGGCAGTTGGTGCAAGTAGCGTAATGATTGGTAGTTTACTTGCAGGAACTGAAGAGAGCCCAGGTGAGACTATAATGTATCAAGGAAGACAATATAAAGCTTATAGAGGTATGGGAAGTATTGGAGCTATGCAAAAGGGAAGTAATGATAGATATTTCCAAGAAGGAACAGCTGCAGATAAGCTAGTGCCTGAAGGAATTGAAGGAATGGTGCCTTATAGAGGGAAAATTGCTGATGTTATTCATCAATTAATAGGTGGGCTTAGAGCTTCTATGGGATATGTAGGTGCAAAAGATATTCCTACTTTTTGGGAGAGAGCTGAATTTGTAGAAATTACAAGTGCGGGTCTTAAGGAATCACATGTGCATGATGTAACCATAACAAAAGAAGCTCCAAATTATCATCAATAATTTTTCCCTATAATTTTTTCTTATAATTTTTTATAAATTAATGTTTTATTAAATTTTTTGGTATAATGAAAGAAAAAAGGAGTTACAATGAAAAAATTAGTATTAGGTGTAGTTAGTGCAGCTGTTTTAGCAACAGGAGCTTTTGCTTATAAATATATCTCAATTGGTACAGGCTCAGTTACCGGTGTTTACTATCCAACAGGAGGAGCTATTTGTAGATTATTTAACAAATACTATAAAAACACTACTCATACAAAATGCTCAGTAGAAAGTACAGGTGGTAGCGTATATAATATTAATGCTATTAAAAATGGTGAGCTTGATTTTGGTATAGCTCAGAGTGATGTAGTGTATCAAGCTTATCATGGTGAAGGCAAATTTAAAGGAAAGCCATATAAAGGGCTTAGAGTTGTAATGTCAATTCATCCAGAACTTCTTACATTTGTAGTTAGAAAAGATAGCGGAATTAAAAACTTTTTTGACCAAAAAGGAAAAAGAATAAATATAGGAAATCCAGGAAGCGGTAATGAGGCTGCTGTTAAAACTCTTTTTAATGAATGTAAAAAATTATCTCTAAAAGATATTAAAGTAGAGCAACTAAAAGCAAGTGAATGCCCAAATGCACTTAAAGATAAAAAAATTGATGGATATTATTATATGGTAGGACATCCTACAGCAAATATTAAAGATGCAGCAAATTCTACAGATATTGATTTAATTTCACTTGATAATGTTCCAGCTGCTCAAAAACTTGTAAAAGAAAAACCATACTATGCATGGGGTGTAATTCCAGCTGGAATGTATAGAGGAGTTAATCATCCTACAAAAACATATGGGGTTAAAGCAATTTTAGTTACAAGTGATAAAATGGATGATAAAACAGTTTATTATTTAACAAAAGCAATACTTGATCATTTTGAGCAATTCAAAAAAATGCATCCAGCATATAAAAACTTAACTAAAAAAGATTTACTAAAAGGATTTGATTTAAATATGATGCACCCAGGTGCTAAAAAAGCTTTTGAAGAAGAAGGACTTTTAAAATAATCCTTCTTTTTACCTATTGAAGATAAGAATTTCTTATTTTTATCTTCAATGGGTAAAAGGAGCTTAAATGTCAAAACGCGATGATGAAAAAAAAGAAATAGAAGAGATTGAAAAAGAAGTTTTAGAAAAATGTGAAGTAGATAAAAATTTAGAAGAAGAGATTTTAACAGAGCTTGAAGGTCAAAGAAATTTCCCTCCAAATAGTATTTATTATTGGATTATTGCTGGTATTGCTTTTGCTTGGTCTGTTTTTCAATTATATGTAAGTTATTTTCCGGTAAATTCTACGATTGTTAGAAGTATTCACTTAGCTTTTGCTATGGTTTTGGCATTTTTAATCTATCCTATATTCAAAAAAGAAAAGTATCTTAAAAAAATTCCTTGGTATGATTGGGTTTTAGCTATTTTAGGAGGTCTTGGAGCTGCTTATATTGCAATTGATTATGTAGGTTTATCAAATAGACCAGGAGAATATTTGCTTAGAGACTATATAATTGGTGCTATTTTTATTATTTTGTTGCTTGAAGCTGGAAGAAGAGTAATAGGTATAGCTTTAAGTATTGTAGCTATTTTATTTTTAATTTATGATAAGTTTGGTGATTTGATGCCAGATATTATCTCTCATAAACCTGCAAGTTGGGAGAAAATAATTACTCAAATGTATTTAACAACTGAAGGAATTTTTGGTGTACCTCTAGGAGTGTCTGCTGGATTTGTGTTCTTGTTTGTACTTTTTGGAGCTCTCTTAGAGAGAGCTGGAGCAGGGGAGTATTTTATAAAATTAGCTTATGCACTTCTTGGAAAATATAGTGGAGGTCCAGCAAAAGCGAGTGTTGTTGCAAGTGGTCTAACAGGTATTATTAGTGGAAGCTCAACTGCAAATGTTGTAACTACTGGGGTTTTTACAATTCCTCTTATGAAAAAAGCAGGATTTCCACCAGAAAAAGCTGCTGCTATTGAAGTAGCAGCATCAACAAATGGACAACTTATGCCACCAGTTATGGGTGCAGCAGCATTTATTATTGCAGAGTTTTTAGGGCTTAGTTATACAGATGTAGTAATAGCAGCAGCAATTCCTGCAGTTGTAAGTTATTTAGCACTTTTTTATATAGTTCATTTAGAAGCTAAAAAATTGGGATTAAAAGGAGAAGCTGCTTGTAATTTGCCTCCAAAATGGAAAACTTTTATAAGTGGGCTTCATTATCTAATTCCAGTTGCTTATTTGATGTATGTTTTAATCGTGCTTAGACAATCCGCTCAAATGGCAGCATTTAGTGCTATATGGCTTTTGATGGTTATTATGATTATTCAATATCCTTTTAAAGCACTTTTTATTGACAAAAGAAAACCTACTAAAAATGATTTTTTACAAGGGTTTATTGATATTTTTCATGGAATGGTAAATGGTGCTAGAAATATGGTTCCAATTGCGCTTGCAACTGCAATTGCTGGTATCGTAGTTGGAAGTATTACTTTAACTGGAATTGGACAAGTATTGCTTGATGTAATTGATGCACTATCAAATGGTAATATTTTAATTGTTTTGCTTTTAACAGCTTTAATTTCATTAATTCTTGGTATGGGGCTTCCTACAACTGCAAATTATATCGTTGTAGCTTCTCTTACAGCTCCTGTTATGCTTCAACTTGCACAAGATAACGGATTTATAATTCCAGCTATTGCAGCTCATTTATTTGTATTTTATTTTGGAATTTTAGCTGATGATACTCCACCAGTTGGAATAGCAGCATATGCTGCAGCTGGGATTGCAAAAGCAGACCCAATTAAAACAGGTCTTCAAGGTTTTGCTTATGATATAAGAACAGCAATCCTTCCTTTTGTATTTTTCTTTAATACTGAGCTTTTATTGATTGCAAGCGTGAATGAATGGGACCCTAGTGAGTTCACATTTATAACTGACCCTATAAAAATTATAGTTATATTCCTAACTGCAATGCTTGGTATGTTTAGTTTTGCATCAGCTACACAAGGTTGGTTAGTAAAAAGGCTTAATATAATAGAGAGAATTTTGTTATTAATAGCTGTTCCATTTTTTATGCTTCCAAATATTATGCAAAAATATTTACATCTTCCTAATGAATATGTCTCTTATGCTATAGGTTTGGCTATCTATTTTGGAATATTTTTATTAAAAAAATTAAGAGCTTAAAATAGCTCTTTTACTATCTCAAATTTGTTTGCAGTCATTATATGAATTTTTGGATGTTTTTTTAGAAGATTTTGGAATAGCTTACGGCTAAGCTCAAGTCCTACTTTTTTCTCTTCTTCAATAGATATTTTGTGAGCTTTCATGAGTTTTTCTATCCATTCATCTGGAACATATATTCCTGGTACATGTGAGTGAAGAAATTGTGCAGTTTTTAGACTCATCATAGGAAAAAATCCTAAAATTATTTCAAATTCTTTTCTCTCATCACTAAATTCATTTCTTACTTTGTCTCTAATTTCAAGCATTTTATCAACTATCTCTAAATCATAAACTGGTTGAGTAATAACTGCTTTTGCATAGTTTTTTACTTTTTTATAAATTTTTCTCTCAATAGTAGAAAAATTTTTAGCATATGAATTACTCACTACAAAAGGTGTTATTGGCTTTGGTTTAATTTTAAACTCTTTTCCACTATAATCCATCCCATTATTGAATGCTCTAATGATTTCAAGAAGTAAGATACTGCTTCCTTCAACTACTCCTTTTACGTTTGGTTGGTCTGACATTTTTGCAGGGTCACCTGTAAGAGCTAAAATATTAGTTACTCCTAAATCATTTGCTCCAAGCAAATCGCTCTGAAGCGCTATTTTATTTCTATCTCTCATACTCATAGTTGCAATTACAGGTTTATTGAATTTTTCTTGTAACCTAAAAGCAGCTATTATTGAATTATATTTAAGTTTACTTAAGGGACAATCAGTAGTAGAGAATCCATCAATATATTTTAATGCCCCACTTTTTTCAATTTTTTCAATCATAGGCTCTAATGTTGGAAGTTTAGGAGGAGTTGTTTCAAGGGTTATTATTTTATCTTTAAGTTTTTCTATTAGCATAAATTCCCTTTTTAGTGAAATTTTAATATAATTTTTACAAAAAAGGCAGTTGATGATTTTGATGATAGATAATTATGATTCTTTTACATATAATATTGTACAATATTGCCTTGAGCTTGGTGCAAATTTAAAAGTTATAAGAAATGATGAATTAAGCGTTGAAGAAATTAAAAAACTCAATCCTGAAAAAATTATAATCTCTCCTGGTCCATCAACTCCAAAAGAGGCAGGAGTTAGTGTTGATGTTATTAAAAAGATTAATAAACCAATTTTAGGAGTTTGTCTTGGTCATCAATCAATTGCTTATGCTTTTGGAGGAGAGATAATTAGAGCTAAAAATTTAATGCATGGTAAAACATCTCAAATAAAAATTACAAAAAAAGATGATATTTTTAATCAATTACCTGATAGTTTTAGAGTTACAAGATATCATTCTTTAGTAGTAAATCCTAAAAATTTGCCAGATAATATTATTCCAACTTCTTATAGTTTAGATGATAATGAGATAATGTCTTTACGGGTGAGAGATAAACATATATATGGAGTGCAATTTCACCCTGAGTCTATTATGAGTGAATATGGAAAAGAAATTATTAATAACTTTTTAAAATTATGAAATACATTTTTTGGTTAATTATTGTTATTTATTATATTTTTTTATATTGGTATAGTGTTAATTTTTTATCTTTTTCTATAATAGAAGCTAAAAGT
>Ga0256831_1000352_pt1 | contig 24117 bp, 19 predicted proteins | sample 132544metaG_FD_189087 | JGI IMG/M metagenome (GOLD analysis project Ga0256831, IMG submission 189087) | Hydrothermal vent microbial communities from Lau Basin, Pacific Ocean - 132-544 | ecosystem: Environmental > Aquatic > Marine > Hydrothermal vents | place: Pacific Ocean: Lau Basin | collected... | reverse complement strand
AACTGCTTGTTGTTTTTAGAAATTTTGTAGTTTTGCACGGCATTTTTGCGAAGTGAATAGATGCGGGAATAGCTCAGTTGATAGAGCATTAGCCTTCCAAGCTAAGGGTCGCGGGTTTGAGCCCCGTTTCCCGCTCACTTGAGATTGGAGTTATTAGTAGAAATACTTTTAACTCCCGTCTCTTTATGTATTAAATGCCGGAGTAGCTCAGGGGTAGAGCGCATCCTTGGTAAGGATGAGGTCACGAGTTCAATTCTCGTCTTCGGCTCAATTAGATTTAAAAAATAATAAATTAAAATTTGGTATTATGGCTAAAGAAACATTTGTAAGGGATAAGGACCATGTTAACATTGGTACTATTGGCCACGTTGACCATGGTAAAACTACCTTAACCGCTGCTATTACAATGGTACTGGCAAAAAGAGGTTTGTCAGAAGTTAAAGAATTTGACTCAATCGACAACGCTCCTGAGGAAAAAGAAAGAGGTATTACTATTAACACAGCTCACGTTGAGTATCAGACTGCAAATCGTCACTATGCTCATGTCGACTGTCCCGGTCACGCTGACTATGTGAAAAACATGGTAACTGGTGCTGCTCAGATGGACGGCGCAATTATCGTTGTTGCTGCAACTGACGGACCGATGCCTCAAACTCGCGAGCACATCCTTTTAGCTCGTCAGGTAAACGTTCCTCGTTTGGTTGTATTCATGAATAAAGTGGATATGGTTGACGACGAAGAAATTCTTGAACTGGTAGAGATGGAAATTCGTGAATTATTAGACTTCTACGAATTCGACGGTGATAACACTCCTGTGATTCAAGGTTCTGCACTTGGTGCAATGAACGGTGAACCAGAGTGGGAAGAAAAAATTATGGAATTAATGGAAGCTTGTGATACTTGGATCCCTCTTCCTCCCCGCGATATTGATAAGCCATTTTTGATGCCTGTTGAGGACGTATTCTCAATTACTGGTCGTGGAACTGTTGCTACAGGTCGTATCGAAACCGGAGTTATTCATACAGGTGATGAACTTCAGTTAATTGGTTTAGGTGCAGAAGGTCGTAAAACAGTTTGTACCGGAGTTGAAATGTTCCGTAAAATCTTAGACGATGGTCAAGCTGGAGATAACGTAGGTTTATTACTTCGTGGTGTTGACAAAAAAGAGATTAAACGTGGACAGATTTTAGCTGCTCCCGGTTCAATTACACCTCATACTAAATTTAAAGCAGAGGTTTACGTATTGAAAAAAGAAGAAGGTGGACGTCACACTCCATTTCATAATAAATACCGTCCTCAGTTCTACTTGCGTACATTAGACGTAACCGGCGAAATTCACTTACCTGAAGGTCGCGAAATGGTAATGCCTGGTGATAACGTATCAATTGAGGTTGAATTGATTTACCCTGTTGCAATCAATATCGGTCTTCGTTTCGCAATTCGCGAGGGTGGACGTACTGTTGGTGCAGGTCAGATCACTGAGATTATCGAATAATTTCGAAAAGAGATATTACAGTAAAATAAGTCCCGGGCTTTTAGTCCGGGACTATTTACGGATGAAACTTAAATTTTGGGAAGTGGTTTTTAACAGTAAGTTCGAATCTTACCTTCCGTACAAAACAAGGAACATTTTATAATGAAGTTTAAAATTTATTTACAAGAGGCGTACGATGAGCTCGTACATAAAGTAACATGGCCTACTTGGAAAGAGCTACAAAGTAGCGCATTGGTTGTAATGGTTGCTTCCTTTATTATATCACTCGTAATATTCGTTATGGATCTATCTTTTAGAAACATAATGAGTTTTATTTACGGATTATTTTATTAATCAAAATCCTTAGGTTAACATGAGCGAAAATAGTAAAAAATGGTATGTTCTTCGTGCAATTGGAGGCAAGGAGAAGAAGGTAAAAGAATATATCGAAAACGAAATCGCAAATGGTGATTTAAAAGGTTTTGTAGATCAGGTTCTCATTCCAACAGAAAAAGTGTATCAAATCCGAAATGGTAAAAAAATCAGTAAGGAAAGAAACTTTTTCCCGGGATATGTTTTAATCGAGGCTGCGTTAGTGGGTGAAGTTACACACACACTAAGGAATTTTCCAAACGTAATTGGGTTCTTAGGCGACACCAAAGGTGGAGACCCCGTTGCAATGCGGCAAAGTGAAGTAAACAGAATTTTGGGAAGAGTAGATGAACTCGCTGAGACCGATGAAGAGATGAACATTCCATATGTTATGGGAGAAACTGTAAAAGTAATCGACGGACCATTTAACGGCTTTAACGGAACCATTGAAGAAATCAATGAGGAGAAGAAAAAGTTGCAGGTAATGGTGAAGATTTTTGGACGTAAAACTCCTTTAGAACTTAGCTTTATGCAAGTTGAAAAGGAATAGTAACGCATAAGTATTTATTATGGCAAAAGAAGTTGCTGGATTAATTAAATTACAGATCAAAGGTGGTGCTGCTAATCCTTCACCACCGGTAGGACCGGCCTTAGGAGCTAAGGGGGTTAATATTATGCAGTTCTGTAAACAGTTTAACGGACGGACACAAGACCAGGCAGGTAAGGTGCTCCCCGTTATTATTACTGTTTATGCAGACAAATCATTCGATTTCATAATTAAACAACCACCCGTAGCTGTACAACTGCTCGATGCAGCAAAATTGAAAAAAGGATCACCTGAACCTCACATTGTTAAAGTGGGTTCGGTATCTTGGGATCAGGTAAAACAAATTGCCGAAGGCAAAATGTCAGACTTGAACTGTTTCACTGTTGAATCGGCAATGAAAATGGTGGCTGGAACTGCCAGAAGTATGGGAATCACTGTTAAAGGTGCTTCACCATTCAATAACTAAAAAATCTTTTACGATGGGCAGAATTACGAAAAATAAAAAAGCTTCTTTGGAGAAACTCGAAAAGGGCAAAATATACAACATTAGCGAAGCTGCCGAGTTGGTTAAGGAAATTACCTTCACCAAATTCGATGCTTCTGTTGATATTGATGTGAGCCTCGGAGTAGACCCGAGAAAAGCTAACCAGATGGTTAGAGGCGTAGTTTCGTTACCCCATGGAACTGGAAAAGAGGTACGTGTTTTGGCAATGGTTACTCCTGAAAAAGAACAGGAAGCCAAAGATGCCGGAGCAGATTATGTAGGTCTTGATGAATACATCGAGAAAATAAAAGGTGGCTGGACCGATATCGACGTTATAATTACAATGCCTCCCGTAATGGGAAAAGTTGGACAGTTAGGACGAATTTTAGGCCCTCGTGGTTTAATGCCTAACCCCAAAAGTGGTACGGTAACAATGGAGGTTGGTAAAGCTATTGCCGAAGTTAAACAAGGTAAAATCGACTTTAAAGTCGATAAATTTGGTATTATTCACACATCTATCGGTAAGGTTTCATTCCCCGCCGAAAAGATTAAAGAAAATGCCATCGAGTTTATGAATACAATTAATAAACTTAAACCTTCAGCAGCTAAAGGAACCTATGTAAAAAGTGTATATATTTCTAGTACTATGAGCCCTGGTATTGAAGTTGAACCCAAGTCGTTTATAGACTAAAAATGAGGAATTATGAAAAGTTCAGATAAAAAAGTTATTATAAATAATTTACAAGAACAAATTGATTCATACAGTCATTTTTACCTTGCCGACATTAGTGGGTTAAACGCTGAAGATACCAGCGATTTACGCAGACTATGTTTTAAACAAGAGGTAAAACTGGTTGTTGTTAAGAATACTCTATTACGTAAAGCACTCGAGAGTTCTGAAAAGAATGCCGAAGAGCTTTATGATGCACTAAAGGGAAACACATCGGTAATGTTTACCGAAAACGGAAGTGCTCCTGCAAAATTGATTAAAGACTTTAGCAAAAAGCACGAAAAGCCTGTTTTAAAGGCCGCTTATGTTGAAGAATCAATTTACATGGGAGCCGACCAACTGGATGTTCTGGTTGCCGTTAAGTCGAAAAACGAACTTATTGCAGATGTTGTTGCTCTGTTACAATCACCAATGAATACACTGCTTTCGCAGTTGAAATCGGGTGGTAATACAATTCACGGTGTTCTTGATACACTGAAAGAGAAAGAATAATTTTTTTGAAATAATCTAATAAAAGTAATAAAATGGCAGATTTAAAACAGCTTGCAGAAGAGTTGGTAAACTTGACTGTTAAAGAGGTTAACGAATTAGCTGGAATTCTGAAAGACGAATATGGCATTGAGCCAGCTGCTGCTGCAGTAGCAGTTGCAGGTCCAGCCGCTGGCGGTGGCGAAGAAGCTGCTGCTGAACAAACAGAATTTGACGTAATTTTAAAAGCAGCAGGTCAATCAAAACTTGCAGTAGTTAAACTCGTTAAAGAACTAACTGGTCTTGGCTTAAAAGAAGCCAAAGCAGTTGTCGATGGAGCTCCTAAAGCAATTAAAGAAAAAGTTTCTAAAGACGAAGCTGAAGCTCTTAAGAGCCAGTTGGAAGAAGCCGGAGCCGAAGTTGAAGTTAAATAACGCATTTAGACCTTTTTAAAAGGTTTTATGGTTTAGAATCTTATCCCGATATTTATCGGGATGGGCTTCTAAACCTTTTTGTGTCTTAGTATTTTACATAATTAACTTGTATAAATACATGTCTGTACAAACAAAAAAAGAGAGGATTAATTTTTCCTCCACGCAAACCAGGTTTGATTACCCTGACTTCTTAGAAGTACAAGTTAAATCGTTTAAAGATTTTTTTCAGTTAAAGACAACACCCGACAACAGAATCTCCGAAGGGTTATTCAGGGTGTTTCAGGAAAACTTTCCAATTACGGATACGAGAAACAATTTCGTATTGGAGTTTATTGACTATCAGGTCGATCCACCAAGATACTCCATAGAGGAGTGCATTGATCGTGGATTAACTTTTAGTGTGCCGTTAAAGGCAAAGTTAAAGTTATATTGTACCGATGCTGAACACGAGGATTTTGATACCGTTGTTCAGGACGTGTACCTTGGAACCGTTCCATACATGACTTCTAGAGGAACCTTCATTATTAATGGAGCCGAAAGAGTTATTGTATCGCAGTTGCACAGGTCGCCGGGTGTATTCTTTGGACAAAGTTTACACGCTAATGGTACAAAGCTTTATTCTGCACGTATTATCCCTTTTAAAGGATCGTGGATTGAGTTTGCTACAGACATTAACAGTGTTATGTTTGCATACATCGACAGGAAAAAGAAATTACCTGTTACCACGCTGTTACGTGCCATTGGATACGAAAGCGATAAAGAAATTTTAGAGATTTTTGATCTGGCCGATGAGGTCAAAGTGTCGAAAACAGGATTAAAAAAAGTGCTCGGAAGAAAATTGGCAGCCCGTGTTTTAAAATCGTGGGTCGAAGATTTTGTAGATGAAGATACCGGCGAAGTTGTTTCAATCGAACGTAACGAAGTTATTATCGATCGCGAAACCAATATCGAAGAGGAGCATATTGAAGATATTCTGGAATCAGGAGTGAAAACTATCCTTTTACATAAGGAGGATCAAAATCAACAAGATTTCGCAATAATTTATAACACTCTTCAAAAAGATCCGTGTAACTCAGAAAAGGAGGCTGTTCTACACATCTATCGTCAGCTGCGAAATGCTGAACCGCCTGATGAAGCAACAGCACGCGACGTTATCGATAAACTTTTCTTTTCAGATAAAAGATACGACCTCGGAGAAGTAGGTCGGTATCGAATTAATAAAAAATTAGGCTTAGATGTTGATACCGAAAACAGGGTACTTACCAAAGTTGATATTATTGAGATTATCAAACATCTCATTCAACTGGTAAATGCAAAAACCGATGTTGACGATATTGACCACCTAAGTAACCGGAGAGTACGTACCGTTGGAGAGCAAATGTTTAACCAGTTTGGTGTTGGTTTAGCTCGTATGGCTCGTACAATTCGCGAAAGAATGAACGTTAGAGACAACGAAGTTTTTACACCGATTGATTTGATTAACTCAAAAACATTATCATCGGTAATAAATTCATTCTTCGGAACAAATGCACTTTCACAGTTTATGGATCAAACAAATCCATTGGCTGAAATGACTCATAAACGTCGTATGTCGGCTCTTGGGCCTGGTGGTCTGTCTAGAGAGAGAGCCGGATTCGAGGTTCGTGACGTTCACTTTACTCACTACGGACGTTTGTGTCCGATTGAAACTCCGGAGGGACCGAATATCGGACTTATCTCTTCGTTGTGCGTGTTTGCAAAAATTAACGAGCTTGGTTTCATCTCTACACCTTATCGGAAAGTGGAGAATGGAAAGGTTGATCTTTCTGAAGATGGTGCAGTGTACTTAACTGCAGAAGAGGAAGAAGGAAAGGTTATTGCACAGGCTAACGCACCAATCGACTCCGACGGATTCTTTATAAACGATAAAGTAAAGTCGCGACTCGATGGAGATTATCCTGTTGTTGAAAAAAGCGAAGTGCAGTTAATGGATGTTGGTCCGAACCAGATATCTTCGGTGGCAGCTTCATTAATACCGTTTCTGGAACACGACGATGCCAACCGTGCCTTAATGGGCTCGAACATGATGCGTCAGGCAGTGCCGCTTTTACGTCCCGAAGCTCCAATTGTTGGAACAGGACTGGAAGGAAGATCGGCTGCCGATTCAGAAATTCTTGTAAAAGCAGAATTCGACGGAGTAATAGAATTTGTAGATGCAAAACAAATTATTGTACGTTACGACATTTCGGAAGAAGACCGTTTTGTGAGCTTCGAACCCGATGTGGTGACCTATAATCTACGAAAATATACAAAAACAAACCAGGGAACAACAGTTGATTTAAAACCAATTGTTGAAAAAGGCGATCGCATTGTTAAAGGGCAAATTCTTACCGAAGGATATGCAACCGACGATGGAGAACTTGCTTTGGGACGAAACCTTATGGTTGCGTTTATGCCTTGGCAGGGATATAATTACGAGGATGCAATTGTAATTTCTGAACGTATTGTTCGCGAAGATGTATTTACATCTATTCATGTAGATGAATACAACCTTGAAGTTCGCGATACAAAACGTGGTGTTGAAGAATTTACATCAGATATCCCGAATGTTAGCGAAGAAGCAACACGCAACCTCGACGAAAACGGGTTAATTCGTGTGGGAGCTAATGTTAAAGCCGGCGATATTCTTATCGGTAAAATTACTCCTAAAGGAGAATCCGACCCATCGCCGGAAGAAAAACTACTGCGTGCTATTTTTGGCGATAAAGCCGGCGATGTAAAAGATGCCTCGTTAAAAGCATCTCCATCGTTATCGGGGGTTGTTATCGAGAAAAAACTATTCTCGCGTGTAGCTAAAGATAAAAAAGGAAAAGCAACAAAATTACTTCTCGACCGGATTGATGAGAAATTAGAAAAAGAAGTAGTCGCTTTAAAAATAAAACTCGAAGAGAAACTTTTTACTCTTGTAAGCGGAAAAACTTCGCAGGGAGTTAAAGATTATTACGGAACAGAAATTATTCCGAAGGGAGTTAAATTTACCTTAAAACAACTTCAGGAGCTTGATTATCTTGCAGTAAATCCTGCAAAATGGACAACTGATAAAGCAAAGAACGAGCTTATATTCAGGGTAATCAACAACTACATAATGAAGCATAAAGAAGCCGATGCTGTTGCACGTCGTGAAAGATACAATGTAACAATTGGCGATGAACTTCCGGCAGGAATTATTCAGCTGGCAAAAATCTATATTGCTAAAAAGCGGAAGCTTCAAATTGGAGACAAAATGGCCGGACGACACGGGAATAAAGGTATTGTTTCGCGCGTTGTACGAGCCGAAGATATGCCGTTCCTCGATGATGGAACTCCTGTCGATATTGTTCTTAACCCACTTGGTGTACCATCTAGGATGAACCTTGGACAGATTTACGAAACTGTTCTCGGCTGGGCAGGGAAAAATCTCGGGCTTAAATTTGCAACACCAATTTTCGATGGGGCAAGTTTAGATGAGATTTCGGAATATACCGATAAAGCCGGTGTTCCGCGTTACGGAGAAACATACCTGATTAACGGAGAAACAGGCGAACCATTCGATCAGCCTGCAACAGTAGGAATTATTTATATGATGAAACTGGGGCACATGGTTGAGGATAAAATGCATGCTCGTTCTATTGGTCCATACTCGCTTATTACACAGCAACCTCTTGGAGGTAAAGCACAGTTTGGTGGTCAGCGTTTTGGTGAGATGGAAGTGTGGGCTCTCGAGGCATTTGGTGCTGCACACATTTTGCAGGAAGTGCTTACCGTAAAATCAGACGACGTAATGGGAAGAGCAAAAGCATACGAGGCAATTGTAAAAGGTGAGCCAATGCCGCAACCCGGCATTCCTGAATCACTTAATGTATTATTACACGAACTTAGAGGTTTAGGCCTTAGTGTAAAAATGGAGTAAAATCTGTCTCTTTATGAGAATTGGTTCTGTTTTAATGATTTTTTAATAAGTATTATGGCATTCAGAAAAGATAATAAAGCGAAAACTAGTTTTTCAAAAGTTTCAATTGGTCTTTCTTCTCCCGAAGAGATTTTAGAAAGATCGTTCGGTGAAGTTTTAAAACCGGAAACAATAAACTACAGAACATATAAACCAGAACGCGACGGTTTATTTTGTGAGCGGATTTTTGGGCCGGTAAAAGACTATGAGTGCCATTGCGGTAAGTACAAGCGAATTCGCTATAAGGGAATTGTTTGCGACCGTTGTGGTGTAGAAGTTACCGAGAAAAAAGTTCGACGCGAAAGAATGGGGCACATATCGCTTGTGGTTCCCGTTGCACACATTTGGTATTTCAAATCGTTACCGAATAAAATAGGTTACCTGCTTGGGTTGCCAACAAAAAAACTCGATATGATTATTTATTACGAGCGATACGTAGTAATTAATCCGGGAGTAAAAGAGGTTGACGGAGTTAAAAAGCTGGACTTTTTAACTGAAGAGGAATACCTCGATATTTTGGAAGTGCTGCCAAAAGACAATCATCTTTTAGACGACGACGACCCCAATAAGTTTATTGCAAAAATGGGTGCCGAAGCGTTATTCGATATTTTAAGCAGAATCGATCTCGACGATTTGTCTTACACGTTACGACACAAAGCTAATACAGAAACATCGCAACAACGTAAAAACGAAGCTTTAAAACGTTTGCAAGTTGTTGAGGCATTCAGAGCCAGTAAAAATGTGAATCGTCCGGAATGGATGATTGTCAGAGTTGTGCCTGTTATTCCTCCCGATTTGCGTCCGTTGGTTCCACTCGATGGTGGACGGTTTGCAACTTCCGATTTGAATGATTTATACCGGAGAGCAATTATTCGGAACAACCGTTTAAAAAGGTTAATCGAAATTAAAGCTCCAGAAGTAATATTGAGAAACGAAAAACGAATGTTGCAGGAAGCGGTAGATTCGTTATTCGATAACTCAAGAAAAGCAAATGCTGTTAAAACTGAAAATAACAGAGCATTAAAATCGCTTTCCGATAGTTTAAAAGGTAAGCAGGGACGTTTCCGTCAGAACTTGCTTGGTAAACGTGTCGATTATTCTGCACGTTCGGTAATTGTTGTTGGCCCGAAACTGAAAATTCACGAATGTGGAATTCCAAAAGGAATGGCTGCCGAACTGTATAAACCTTTTGTTATTCGTAAATTAATAGAGCGTGGAATTGTAAAAACAGTAAAATCGGCGAAGAAAATAGTTGACAGGAAAGACCCCGTTGTTTGGGAAATTCTGGAAAACGTTCTAAAAGGACATCCTGTAATGTTAAACAGGGCGCCCACACTGCACCGTTTATCAATTCAGGCATTTCAGCCGGTACTTATCGAAGGAAAAGCAATTCAGTTGCACCCTCTTGTTTGCACAGGTTTTAACGCCGACTTCGATGGCGACCAAATGGCAGTTCATCTTCCATTGGGGAATGCCGCAATTTTAGAAGCACAATTGTTAATGCTTGCATCTCATAACCTTTTGAACCCTGCCAATGGTGCGCCAATTCAGGTACCATCGCAGGATATGGTTTTGGGGCTCTATTATATGACCAAATCGCGTAAAGGCTCAAAAGGCGAAGGAATGACATTCTATTCGTCTGAAGAAGTTGCCATTGCGTACGCCGAAAAGGCCATCGACATTCACGCCATTATTAAGGTAAAAGTTGAAGATGTTGACGAAAACGGTGAATACTTTAAACACATTATAGAAACTACTGTTGGTAGAGTATTGTTTAACGAAAATGTACCGCGCGAAGCAGGTTACATCAATCAATTACTTACCAAAAAGTCGTTACGAACAATTATTTCCGACGTATTTAATACCTGTGGAAATGCAATTACAGTTGCTTTCTTAGACGATATTAAAAACCTTGGTTATACAATGGCTTACCGTGGTGGTTTGTCGTTTAACCTTGGCGATGTTATTATTCCTGAAAGTAAAAAAGAGATTGTTGCGCAAGGCGACCAGGAAGTAGAAGAGGTTATTAATAACTATAACATGGGTTTCATTACCAATAACGAAAGATACAATCAGGTTATTGATATTTGGACACATGCCAATGCAAAACTTACGCAAACAGTTATGAATACCTTGAGTTCCGATAAACAAGGCTTTAACTCAATTTATATGATGCTCGACTCGGGTGCTCGTGGTTCGAAAGAGCAGATTCGACAGTTGTGCGGAATGAGGGGATTGATGGCAAAACCACAAAAGTCGGGATCGACAGGTTCGCAGATTATTGAAAACCCGATTCTTGCCAACTTTAAAGAAGGACTTTCGGTACTCGAGTATTTTATTTCTACCCACGGTGCTCGTAAAGGTTTGGCCGATACAGCATTAAAAACTGCCGATGCCGGTTATCTTACTCGTCGTTTGGTAGATGTTGCACAAGATGTAATTATATCGGAAGACGATTGCGGAACATTACGCGGTTTGGTTGCCACTGCAATTAAAAATAATGAGGAAGAAGTAGCTTCACTATCAGAAAGAATTATTGGAAGAACTACTGTTCACGATATCTCTCATCCTATTAGTGGCGAACTCATTATTAAATCGGGAGAAGAGATTACCGAAACAATAGCTGCAATAATTGAGGAATCGCCAATTGAAAGCGTGGAGATTCGTTCGGTATTAACCTGCGAGTCGAAAGTGGGCGTTTGTGCCAAATGTTATGGACGAAACCTTGCAACCGGTAAAAAAGTTCAAAAAGGAGAAGCTGTTGGTGTAATTGCCGCACAGTCGATTGGAGAACCCGGAACACAGCTTACACTTCGTACATTCCACGTGGGAGGTATTGCAGGAAACATTTCTGCACAATCGCAGGTTGAAGCAAAATACGATGGTTATGCCGAAATTGAAGAGTTACGATCTGTTAAATATACAAACGAGGAAGGCGAAGATGTTGAAATTGTTGTTAGTCGTTTGGCAGAACTAAAAATAATTGATAAAAATACAAATATTCCTCTTTCTACTCACCCAATTCCATACGGCTCGAAACTGTATGCAAAGAATGGCGAAGAGATTAGAAAAGGGAAATTAATTTGCGAATGGGATCCGTTTAACGGTGTTATTATTACTGAATTCGATGGTAAGGTTGAATTTGAAAATCTTATTGATGGAGTTACTTACCGCGAAGAATCGGATGAACAAACCGGATATAGCGAAAAAGTAATTATCGAAACTCGTGATAAAACAAAAAATGCCACGCTGAAAGTTATTGATGGAGAGGGCAATGTAATTCGCTCGTATAACCTTCCGGTGGGAGGACATATTTCTGTTGAAAACGGACAAGACGTTAAAGCGGGTACTGTTTTGGTTAAAATACCTCGTGCAGCCGGTAAAGCGGGCGATATTACAGGAGGTCTGCCTCGTGTAACCGAACTGTTTGAAGCACGAAATCCATCGAATCCGGCAGTTGTTTCCGAAATCGACGGTGAAGTTTCTTTGGGAAAAATAAAGCGAGGAAACCGCGAAATAATTGTTACCACAAAATTTGGTGACGTTAAAAAATATATGGTACCGCTTTCTAAACAAATTCTTGTTCAGGAAAACGACTATATCAGAGCAGGAACTCCGCTATCCGATGGAGCAACCACTCCTTCCGATATTCTGGCAATTAAAGGGCCAACCGCAGTTCAAGAGTATATTTTGAATGAGGTACAGGATGTTTATCGTATGCAGGGAGTGAAGATTAACGACAAGCATTACGAAGTTATTATTCGTCAAATGATGCGTAAAGTCGAGATTGTTGATCCGGGTGATACTCGTTTCCTTGAAAAACAAATTATCGATAAGCACGAATTTGCTTCCGAAAACGATTGGATTTACAATAAAAAAGTGGTTATCGACCCGGGTGAAAGCGAAGGATTTAAAGCCGGTCAGATTATCTCAGCACGAAAGTTAAGAGACGAAAACTCTCAGTTACGACGGAAAGATAAGAAACTGATTGAAGCACGCGATGCAATTCCTGCAACATCAAGCCAAATTCTTCAGGGAATTACAAGAGCAGCACTGCAAACACGCAGTTGGCTGTCGGCAGCATCGTTCCAGGAAACTACTAAAGTGCTGAACGAAGCAGCAATTAACGGAAAAACAGATTACCTCGATGGATTAAAAGAGAATGTAATTTGTGGACACTTAATTCCTGCCGGTACCGGATTAAAAGAATACAAAAACCTTGTTGTTGGTTCGAAACAAGAATACGACAGGTTGGTTGATATGAAAAAATACGATTAATTGAAATATCATGGACGAGAAAAAACAAAATCCGCAACAGTTAAATATCGAGTTGAGTGAAGATGTAGCTCAGGGAATTTATTCAAACCTTGCGGTAATCACTCATTCGAGTTCAGAGTTTGTAGTCGATTTCGTTCGTATTATGCCAGGAATTCCGAAAGCTAATGTGAAATCGAGAATTATTTTAACACCAGAACATGCCAAACGTCTTTTATTGGCTTTGCAGGATAACGTTAAAAAATTCGAAGCAGTTAACGGGCCAATTAAAAATGTAAAACCCGGTTCGGAACCAATGATGCCACCAATGAACTTTGGGGGACCAACTGCGCAAGCATAAAGTAATATTTTAAAACATAATAAAAGAGGAATCAGGTTTGGTTCCTCTTTTTTTTGTGATGAACATTATGGACATCCCTCCTTTATTTTAGCTCTTGTGGAAGGAAGGGTTTTATCTGTTTTTGTGAGAGTATATCAATATTCGGAATAGAATTTTAGAATTTCGTTTACCGTTTCAATTCGTTGTTCATCTTTTTCAATTAACAGTTCGTGTTGGGCATTTGTTACAACAAAGGCTTTACATATTTTTCCCAATTTTTGCGCCTTTTCCACAAATTTCTGATGGGCATGAACATCTACAATATTGTCATTTTCTGCCGAGAGTAGAAGAAAAGGCGTTTCAATTTTATCAATATTTTTGAATAGGTATTTAAATTGTTGACAAGATTTTTTCACCCACAGCGAAGTTGCACCACCCAGTCGTGCTGTAGTATCTATTCCAAAAGCAGCATTCATTCTTTGGTAGCGAATTTCACATCCTGTAAGTTTATTTTTATCAAAAGGTATTTCGTTGTCGTTATACTTACCGGTACCCGGTGCGTATTTAATTTTTTTGCCGGTAATAATTTTTATTACACAACAAGTTGGTGGTTTTAATCCTAACATTGGTGAAGAAAAGGCAGCAGCATTAAAATCATTTGGGTATTGTTCGAGATAAGTCATACCAATTGCACCACCCATTGAATGAGCCAAAAGAAATATTTTATTGTGCTTATCAGGTTTAAGGTAATTGTCGTAAAAATATTTCATATCGTCAATATAATATTGGAATGTATCTACAAAACCCATTTCGGGGTCTTCGGTCATTCTGCCCGAAAGTCCTTGTCCACGGTGGTCGTGAATATAAATTGAGTAACCATTATTATATAAGTCGAAAATAAGTTCTTTGTATTTAAGGGCTGCTTCGGTTCTGCCGGCGGAAATTAGTATTGCTGCTTTCTCATTTCTGGGCTGTCTGAATATTTTAAAATAGATATCAACATCGGCTCTTCCCGCAAATTTACCTTCTTCCCCATTGTTGTAGAAATCTTCTATTTTTTGAGCATATTTCTCATCTTGCAATTGCTCAATGGTGGTAATATTATAACTATTGTCTGCTTTTTGAAGTAACTGAAAGTTCGCTTTGCACGAAAATAAGAATGTTATTGCTACCATTGAAATTAGTTTTAAGTATCTCATAATTAGTGTTTCTTTTTAAAGAATCCATTCAGAGCCAATATAAATCCTAAAACACCAACGAGGTTTACTGCTACACCGGCATACCTCCAGAATTCGGATGGCCACAGATTTGGGGCTTTTGTAAAAGCACAGACTTATACCTCTGTTTTCAACATATGATTTAGATTTTTTCCGACTTATTTTATAATTTTCATTTTTCATTAATTCTTTCTGAATTTATCTGTATGAAATTATTTGTTACTACTCAGCAGATTTAGATTATTGATTTTCAATGGCCCCATGCTTTACAGCTGTGTAAAAACAGTCATTTTATCATTTGCCGTCCCATTTATGGGACGGATTGTGGAATGACATGAACTGTTAGACTTTAGTCCAACTATTATATTCAGGACTAAAGTCCAATTCCATTTCTCTATTCAATAACCGTTGGATAAATCCAACAGCCTGCCCCGATTTTTTGGGGGCAAAGGATAGTCACATTTTCACACAGCCTCTTTAGCTTGGGGCTGAATATTGTAAATAATGATAGTTTTGGCGGTATTTTTGTTTTTTTTACAAAAATACCGCCAAAACAGACTGATAACCAATAATTTAAGTTTCAGTTATACTACTGAATAGTAACAATTATTTATTTCTTAAACGGTTTTAAATCCTTGGTAATATTTTTTACTGTTTGAGTTGATTCTGTACTTAGAATTAAAATGTCTTTTGCATTAACATCAAAAGCTTTTAAATCAATCTCTTTAATTGTTTGGTCGTTATACGTTTTGTAATAATACTTAAGATTTTGCGGGTCTCTTGCACAGGTCAACTGTGTATAATCGGGATAAATTACTCCATCTGAAATTTCTCGAGAGACTCCTTTTGGAATATCGAAGTTGTTAAGAATATGGAAAACCTGATTGATTGCATCGAAAGTAGTTTCGCTGGGAATGGCTGTTGAACAATAAACAGCTGCTTTTACAAATCGTGCAGGAGGAGTGAAATCGCCTGGCAAACCTAACATCCCGGTTCCCTGACCTAATTGTGTTAAAGTTACACCGGCAATTGTAACCGGCTTTGGATTTTCTGCTTGTAAATTTACGTAGTTTCTTAAATTGATCATATGCCAGTCGAAAGTTGGTGAATTTGACATTATTCCGATGGGATTATCGTAAATAACTAACTTGCCTCCGAGTGGTTCAATAACAATACTTTTTCCGCTTTTGTCGTAAACAATATAATGGAAAGGTGGTGCTTCCGATCCCCAACCATCAAGAACGGTTGGAACAATAACAGCTTCTTCGTTTTCAATTGCTTTTCTCACTTCGTCTAATGTGGCAAATTGCGCTAAAATCCAGTTGGTAAAATCGACAGGCGACAGTGCTTTGCTTTGGTTCTCTTTTGTTAGCGGTGTGTATTCGGCAAACGATGGAAAGAAAAATGCTCCACACGATAAACCTGCTTCATTCATTCCGTCGGCAGCAACCAAATCGGTATAAGTAATTAATCCGGTAAACGAGTACTTTGCTTTGTACTTTAATCCGTCGCCATTGCTGGTACTGCCAATAAACTGGTAGTTTCTGGGAACTACGATGAGCGATGTTGGTACTTCAATCCCAAACTCTAATGTTCTGCCGTGTACTGCTACTCCGGCTTTTGTTTTAATTTTAACTCCTGTACAAGCATTTGTTGTACTTGTTGCAAATAATACAATTGCTATTGCAACAATCATTGCTTTAAATAAATTTTTTTTCATGTTACTTAATTTTATTCCCTTACGGGAGGTTAATAAATTGTTTTTATACTACATGCAAATCTCGCTAATTTCTGAGGGAAAGAGCTTGCGTTAATTTGCACAATCAATAGGGTTTTGTTCTTAGAAAGTTTCATTCAGCTGCATATAAAATCCTGCGTATCCATCTTCGTTCCAACCAAAGTCGAGAGCAAAATTGCTTCGCGACTCTTTATTAAGTTTCATTCGGAAACCAAACCCATAACCTAATTTTAGTTTCTCGAAATTGTGGTCCATGTCGCTAAACTGCGAGCCATTTACGAACCCAACCATACCCAATAAATTATATACCGGTATTCGGTACTCGATTTCAGTGTACATCATATCCATTCCTTTTAATCTGCCTGCTGTCCAGCCTCTTCCACTACGTAAAAACGGGTCGGAAGCAATGGCCGGTAAACCAGTATAAACGGGGTCGCCAAAAGTAAATGCACCGGTTGCCCAAACACCTAAAATGTTTTTCTTTAACCAAGGCATTTCCCAGTACTGGCGGTAATCGTACTGAATAAATTGATAGTTTGTGGTACTTCCCATCCACTCGTAACTTAAACGAGAGTAAGCATTAAAATAGATTCCTTTATATGGGTTGAGTTGATTATCTCGTTTGTCGATAATAAAATTCAGCATTAAGCTCGATGCAATTTCTTTCCCATTTTTAACATCATCAGGAATTTCTTCAAATTTTTCCTTGTAATAGGTTTCGTATGCCGTTGGTAAATGTTTCTTTTGAATATCGCTATTGCTCATGTTTGGGTCTTTCATATCTTTTGCAAAAGCAAGTTTGTCTTTAATAGAGGGCGGCTCAATATTATTCTCTTTATAAAAGTCTGATGCTTTTTGTAAGAAATCTATCAGTTCTTCTCTACTATAATCGCCATTCCTCACACCCCCAATATAGTCAGTAATTATTTCGGCCCGGGTGTCGTGAATATCGTAGTAGTAATCGAGAGCATAGCCAATACCAACAAATATGCCATTGCCAATTTTTTTGTTTACTGTTTGCCAGAATGTAAATGTTTTAGAGTCGAGCATGTCGCCATTAATTTCGGGTGCATTAGTTCCTAATCCATAAGTTCCCAATGGGAAATGACGCCAAATGTATGTTCCATTTAAAAAATAGTTCTCATCTTTTGTATAAACAGTCAATCGTAGCGGAACAAAGAGTTGCCCTTTTGATGTATAAATTGGTGTAGAACTAAACGCCGAAAGACGAGTTGTTTCTGGATTGCCCAGATATTTTCCGGCAGTAATTCCGAAACCATAACCTGTACCAATTGCAGGATTAACGGCAATTGCCGGGAAAATAGACCAATGCGTTTTACTCCAGTTGGTATCAATAACTGCTGTCGCTCCTTTTTTCGCGAACAGAGTCATTAAATCGTAATTGTCGGGATTGTAATTAAATGGTTTTTCTGTCTCGCCCGTTTGCGCCATAAGCAGAACATTGCTTAAAAGAAAAATCGTTAATAAAAATGTTAGTCTTTTCATTTTAAATATCATATGTTTAAAATTTAGAATCAAGATACAAGAACCAAGACATAAGACAAGAAATATAGTGCTTCAACTTAATCATGCTCTTGTGCGTGAAATCTTTTATCATGAATGTTTTATAATGTGTTTTTTTAAAATAGTTAATAACCAAATTTTATCGATTACTCTTTGTTCTTTTTCTTTGTTAAAGTTTTTCCGGTTATAAATCCTAATCCAAACGGAATAAACAGAATTGCAATTAGAATCAGTAAAACATAAAACAAAATATCTTTTACCATTGCGTGTAGTTCAACCATGGCAGTTTTTACCAACTTGTTCGAAGTTTTGTCGAAGTCTTCCATTATTGCTTCCCGCTCAACGCCCAAACTGTCGCGAAAATGTGTTAATTCGCGGGTTGCAATCACCATTAACGAATCGAAATTTTCATCTAGATTATGCGAGAAAACCGCAATGTCGCGGTGCATAACAATGGCATCTTCCTGCATGTTTCGGCCGCTATTTCTTAGTACCACAATTAACTCTTCGAATTGCGTATTAAAATCGTCGGCCATTTTTTGAATATCCAGCGAATCGATGTTCGACTGTTTTAACAGTTTTTCTCCGTACCATTGCGTTTCACGCATTGTTTGTTCTGTGCCAATTGCCATGCGTGTCGAAAAATCGGATAACACTTGTGGAAGTGTTCCGTTGTTGAAATCGATTAAACTGTCGGGAATGTTCTGATATCGGTACCAGTCGTTAAAAACGGTTTCGCGATAAAACCCGGTCGACTCAAATGGTTCATTTATTCTGATACTATCGATAAAAGCGCGAGCTTCGTTGTAGTTGTCAGAAAATGTGTTTGCGGCAATTGTATCGATCTTACTCAAAAGTCGTTCGCTTGCATCAACAGCAATGGGTTGCGAATTTCCAAATAAATTGGCTCCTGCACCCTCTTTTAAGTAGTCTGTCATTGAAGCGGTTAAGAGCCATGTGTCGAGTAAGGCAATCTCGGGATTATTTTGGAAGATTTTATTTTTTGCAGCTTGCGACGCATCTATTTTCCATGTAAGTGCATTTATTTGAATGGTTTTATCCGATTCGGTTTTCAGTATCGAATCGGATGCAACCATCACTTCGTGAAAAAAGGTGATGCCAAAATTATGTACTTGCATACGGGTTTTTAACAGCTCTGAATCGAGAGGTGTTGCATCCGACTCAAAATTGAATTTTAATAGCGAACAACTATTAAAAAGCAGAATGACAGATGCAAAAAATAAGATGGTTACTAATCCCCGTTTATGCAATTTCATTTAGAGTTATTTGTCTTTGTTATCTTTTTTCCTTTTTTTCCCAGCACCTGAACTTTAGCTTTTTTCGAAATCAGAATATTTCCTGCCGAATCGTATTCCAGTTCAACATGCTTTAACTTTGTGTCTTTTCCCGGCAAATCAAATGCAAACGAACTCATTCCTTTGTTTAGAATACCAATTCCTTTTGTGCTGAATGATTTTTTTGTGCCGTCGCTCATTGTAACGTTTACATGCTTCAGTTTAAGTGTTCCCTGAGTGCATTTAATTTTAATTTTCGAGACATTTGCTTTTTCGCCTTTTGGCGAAATTTTATCCACATCGCTTTTAAACGATGCTGTTTTTTCGGCAATAACAATCCAACCATCTTCTGTTTGTGCATGCAATTGTGTAAAAGCTGCAACTAAAATAATACCGGCTAATAATAATCCTCTTTTCATTTTGTTCTGTTTTTATAATCTAATTTTATTTTATTTTTCCACCACTGTATAAATTAACGCCAACGTGTGGATGGACTTTCGGTCCGTTTGGCCCCCAGTTAACATCGACACCTGCATTTGTTCCCCAATGCATATTTGCGCAGCCTGCCAACAATGCCAGACTAAAAACTACGAAAAGCATCACAACTGTTTTTTTCATTTTATTCTTCATGATTTTTATATTTAGCGATTAGTTTATTGGCCATTCCTGAATTGTAAATTGTGCACCCTGTGGGTCGAGCAAAACAGCAACACTTCCTTTTCTAATGTCTGCACTCGGTTCTAACATAACGTGTGCACCGGCTTTTTTTGCTTTCTCCATAACTGCATTAACATCGCTTACGCGAATGTAGGGCATCCATGCACTTCTGGCTCCTTCAACAGGATTCCCCAGTACGCCACAATATTTCTTTTTGTTTTTTTCGAATACGAAATAGGGTGCTTTCGAACCTAAAATGCTTTTCCCCGAGAATTTAAATAAGTCTTCGTAATATTTTATCGAACCTTCCATGTCGGTAGTCCAAAGCTCGTTCCAAAGCTAGGTGTTTACTGCAGGTTCTGAAAAGTCAGGGTCGCCACCTTCGGCATATAAAAATGCCACCATTGCTCCTTGTGGGTCTTGAACAAGAGCAGTTTCTCCGCGGCCTTTAAAATTTGCCGTTTTAAAAACAGTTTTTCCGCCCTGCGTTTCATTGTAGTTTACTGCTGCATCAACATCGGGAACAGAAACCGAACTAACCCATTCGCCAACTGTGCCAAATTTATCGGCGAGTTTAAATATTCCGCCTATTGCCTTGCCGTTTGCACTGATAATGTAATAACTGGTTTCTCCCGAGCCAAGCGTTTCAAATTCCCATCCAAAAACTTTCGAGTAAAAATCCATCGATGCCGACGGATCCGGTGAAGCCAAATCGTGCCATACAAATTGCCCTGTATGATGTTCTCCTGTAGGTGATTGGGTTACCGGAGGATAAGTGATGCCGGTAATGCACGATGTTACAATTAGACCGGCAATTGCCATAGTCCCAAAAAATCGAATAATGAGTGTTTTCATAATAAAAGTTTAATAAATTAATTACATGAAATTTCTTAAAAAGTTTCGTTTACATTTAAAAAGAGTCCATGTGCTCCATAATTTCCCCATGCATAATCTAAAGTAACATTCGTTCGCGATGTTTTGTTCATCATAAAACGCAACCCTATGCCATAACCGGGGTCGATGTTTTTGAACAGATTAATGTTTGCCGCTTTGTTACTTGCGGTAGTTAGATTTACAAAAGCTACAGCACCCATAAAATCGGGATTCTTTTTTGTGCCCAATAAATGTACCCTGTATTCTGCTTCGGTGTACATCAGGTTTTCGCCCCTGAACCGGCCTTGTGTGTATGCGCGTCCCGAACGGCCAAATTGATCCCAGCCCACTGCCGGCAAATCCATATACGGCATATCTCCCGATGTTTGAAAATTCCCATAAATCCAAATGGCCAGCAAATGACTTGGTTGCGGTTTTTTCGAGAGGTTAAAATAGTCGCGGTATTCGAGCCATAGATTGGTTGAGCTTTTTGAACTTCCCAAAAATTTCGGGTTCATTCTGAAAGTAATTAACGCATACCTGCCTTTGTATGGTGTTGCTGCATTGTCGCGGCTATCGTACATGGCATTTATTGAAACGCCTGATAATATATACTCTTCAGGATTAAAATCATTCTCAATACTGTATCCATAATGACTTGTAATAATAGGGGGAATCGAATCTAAATGAAGCAGATTATCTTTTATTTTGAAATGATAGTCGAAATGTATTCCTGCCCCGACATAAAAATTCTGCTGTACTTTTTTGAAAAAAGTTTCGTGAAACCTGATGTACTGAAACTGCATTAATTGCGCATCGGGTACGGGTGCCGAGAACATCCCGTCTTCGTATTCGTAACCGCTGCCCGGTGCCAGTTTTGCCGATTGAGGTACTGTTCCTAACCCAAATGTGGGTTGCGATGTATTGAAATACCGCCAGTCGCCAAGTAGAATCCACTCATCTTCGGGCAGATACACATTTGTTTTAAACGTAAACATCAACTGTTTTTTTGTTGAATATGTCATTGTTCCCAACGATGTTGACATTCGGGTTGTTGAGGGGTCGCCGGTAAACATACTTGTTGAAGCGGCTAAGCCATACATTACCCCAAAAGTTGGATTGACAGCAATTACGGGTAACGGAGAAAAATAAATTTTGCCTTTTTGCGGGCCACTGCTTGTTTCCTGGGTAAAACCCTTAAAAACAAAAACAACCAGAAAAACTAGTAGTGTGAATTTAATTATTTTCATAACTTTTTAAGTTTTAGTTTATAATAAGAGTAACAATCTTCGAAGTATATATGTTTAATATATTTGCTAGTAGCTTGAGGGAATAGTGTGTTGTGTGTGTTTTCGTGTTTTATTAAGCGAGGAGAACCAACAGTTTTACGTAAAGAAATGTTTTAATCTTGATTCCCCATACTCAATTCAGATTGGTTTTGAGGAAAAGCTATTGGTTTTTAGTAGAGTTATTTCGGTATGTTGTAATTTTTATTTTCCTTTTCGCCAACGCGAAGAAGTGGCTCTTTTGGGAAATATTCCCTGATTAACCGATTTAACATCTTCAATAGAATAGAACGCTTTGGGGTTGGTGGTTTTTACAATATCTTCAACTTTCGAAATCTCTTTTCGGTTAATAATACTGTAGATAATATTTACCGTTTCGTTACTTCCTTGTGCTTCGTGGTAGGTTATTCCGTATCCGGCTTCGGTAAGGTTTTTAATGAGTTTTCCTGTTTTTTTACGGGCAATAATCTGAATTTTTACAATTCCAACGGCAAGCTTTTCTTCCAATAGCAGTCCAATGTAATTTCCTGTGGCAAACCCTGCTGCATATGTTATATAGCACAGCCAGTTGTCGAGGTTCTGAAATATTTTTGAGATAGCAATTAACCAGATAAGTACTTCGAAAAAGCCTAAAAACGGAGCCCATAGTTTTTGCCCTTTCGAAACCATTACAATACGAAGGGTACCAATGGTAACATCGAAAATACGCGAGATAAAAATAAGTCCCGGTAAAATAAGATAAGTGAACAGTGTGCTGTCGTAAAAAGTATTTAGTAAAACCATCTCTTTTTTTTGTGAAAGTAAAAAAAAATCTGATTTTACTAACGTTACTTAAAATTCAGAGGTAAAATGAAAACGGATATCTTCAAATTCGTCTTGTGCCATTTGTAAAATAAATTGCGAGTCGGCCATAAATACATCGCGCCCGAGTTTGTCTTTCGCCATTCGCTGGTGTTTTCGTTTTTTAAATTCAACTAAAACTTCCGGGTCGTCCGATTCAATCCAACACGCTTTGTGCATTTGCAGCGTTTCGAAACGGCACTTCGCATTGTACTCGTGTTCAAGTCGGTACTGAATAACTTCGAATTGCAGTTGCCCCACAGTTCCAATTATTTTCCGACCGTTAAAAGCACTCGTAAAAAGCTGTGCCACACCTTCGTCCATCAATTGGTCGACTCCTTTTGCCAACTGTTTCGATTTCATTGGGTCGGCATTTTCGATGTAACGGAACATCTCGGGAGAGAAACTTGGCAGCCCTTTGAAATGAACGGTCTCGCCGTCGGTCAATGTGTCGCCAATAATGAAATTGCCCGTGTCGGGAACACCGATAATATCTCCGGGGTAGGCAAATTCAACAATCTCTTTTTGTGACGCCATAAATGCAGTCGGGCTCGAAATTCGGAATGTTTTATTCAGCCTGATGTTTTTGTACATTTTGTTACGTTCGAATTTGCCTGAACAAACTTTTACAAAGGCAATGCGGCTACGGTGGTTGGGGTCGATGTTGGCATGTATTTTAAAAACAAAACCGGTAAATTTTTCCTCTTCGGGATTTATTATACGTTCTTCGGTAAAGCTGGGGCGTGGTGTGGGCGCAATCTTCACAAATGCATCGAGCAGTTCCTGAACGCCAAAATTGTACAGTGCACTACCAAAAAATACGGGCGCCAGATTGCCTTCCAAATACTGTTCGTTTTCGTATTCAGGATAAACACCTTCAACCAGTTCCAGCTCTTCGCGCAATATTTCGGCATCGTCGCCAATGTAATCTTCCAGTTCGGGGCTCGAAATGTCTTCAAATTTAATGCGTTCTTCAATTCCCTGAATATCGGGAGTAAACAGTTTTAAACTTTTATTGAAAATGTTATAAACGCCTTTAAAATCGGGGCCATTATTTATTGGCCAGCTAAGGGGGCGCACTTTTATTTTCAGCTGTTCTTCAATTTCGTCCATCAACGAAAACGGATCTTGTGCCGGGCGATCCATTTTGTTTACAAAAACAATAACCGGAGTTTTTCGCATCCGGCAAACATTCATCAGTTTTTCGGTTTGCGGCTCAACGCCTTTTGCTGCGTCAATTACAATAATAACACTATCGACAGCAGTTAATGTTCTGAATGTGTCTTCCTGGAAATCCTGGTGGCCGGGCGTATCGAGAATATTAATTTTGTATCCTGCATATTCGAACCCCATTACCGATGTTGCTACCGAAATACCACGCTGCCGTTCAATCTCCATAAAATCGGAGGTGGCACCTTTTTTTATTTTGTTGCTTTTAACTGCGCCTGCCACACGAATTGCTCCTCCAAAAAGCAGCAGTTTTTCGGTTAGCGTAGTTTTTCCCGCGTCGGGATGACTTACAATACCAAATGTACGACGGCGGTTTATCTCTTCCAGAAATGTCATTCTTAATTTTTATTTATTGAGGGCGCAAAAGTACGGAAATAAGTTTAATAC
>Ga0256831_1000351_pt1 | contig 24197 bp, 26 predicted proteins | sample 132544metaG_FD_189087 | JGI IMG/M metagenome (GOLD analysis project Ga0256831, IMG submission 189087) | Hydrothermal vent microbial communities from Lau Basin, Pacific Ocean - 132-544 | ecosystem: Environmental > Aquatic > Marine > Hydrothermal vents | place: Pacific Ocean: Lau Basin | collected... | reverse complement strand
ATCTAAAGGAGAGACCACTACTAGTAAACTATGTCTACGGCCTCGGAGGCAGAGACGCGCAGCCAGAGATGATCGAGAAGATGTTCATGGAGCTCCTCGAGATAGCCAAGACCGGAGAGGTGAAGGAGAAGCTCAGATTCCTAGGTGTAAGAGAGTAAGAAGGGGGTGTATCGAGACATGCCCAAGCAGACCCTACCCCAGGTCCCGATCAAGAAGGGCGAGCCCGCGTATAAGCTATGGATATTCGAGCCCGGCTGGAAAGGCGAGTTACCGCTAATACTGAATCCGAGACAGCTCGCAGAGCAGAAGAGGCCAGCGCTACTACCCGGCCACAGGCTATGTGCAGGCTGTGCAGCCCCCATAATAGTCAAGCTGGCCAGCTTCGCGTTCAGAGGCCCAACAATAGTCGTCAACGCCACCGGATGCCTTGAAGTAGCGACGACCATCTTCCCCTACACCAGCTGGGCAGTACCATGGATACACAACGCTTTCGAGAACGCCGCCTCGACGGGTAGCGGTGTTGAAGCCGCTATCAAAGCGCTCAAGAAGACTGGTAGATTACCCTACGAGCACGTCGACGTAGTGATCTTCGGAGGAGACGGAGGCACCTTCGACATCGGGTTCCAGGCCCTCAGCGGAGCGGCGGAGCGTGGCCACGACTTCCTGTACATCCTATACGACAACGAGGCATACATGAACACGGGTATACAGAGGAGCGGTGGAACACCGCCATTCGCATGGACCACGACCAGCCCGGTAGGCAAAGTCATACCCGGCAAGCAGCAGGCCAAGAAACCAATAGCCGACATAATGGTTGCACACCGCATACCATACGTGGCAACAGCCACGCCAGCCCATTGGCTAGACCTCATGAAAAAGGTTAGAAAGGGAATAGAGGTCGATGGCCCGGCATTCATCCACGCCCTAAGCCCATGTGATCGTGGATGGAGGCACGGCACAGAACTCGCCATAGAGATAGCGAGAAGAGCCGTTGACACATGCTACTTCCCGCTATGGGAGTGGACTCCAGAGACAGGATACATGCTGACCGATAGAAGCCTAGCAATTGCTAGGAATCCAAGCCTAAAACAGCCGATAGAGAAATTCGTAGAGGTACAAGGCAGGTTCAAACACCTACTTAAGCCTGAGAACAGGGAGCTCCTCAAGAAGTTCCAGGAATACGTGGATCTCGTCTGGGAAGACCTGCTCAAGCGCGCGGCTAACGCTCCAAAGTAAATCCTTTTTTCCACAACACCCTGTTAAACCCTTTTTTCTTGCTTCTAGATGAAAAACTAGATTATTAGGAGAACACATGCTCAGTTGAAGAGACATGTCAGAACCGATAATTAGACCGAGCAGTGAAGAACTTCTCAAGTTCCTTGTGGAAAAACTGAGCAACAAATACATAATAGCCTGTGTAGGCTCGCCTCTACGATCAGATGACAGGGCTGGCCTCGAGGTATGTGATCAGCTAGCGAAAAAAGGTGTTAGAGATAGCCGTCTTATCGAGTGCGAGTATGGGCTGGAGACCTGCCTCGATAGAATAATCGGTTCAAAACCTAGAGGCATAATAATGATCGATGCGGGATATGCTGAGGGCGTCCCGCCTGGAACCATAATACTGTCGAGTATCCGGAACATAAAGGAGCCCTTCGCCCTCGCGACCACACATAACGTCCCGATAAGGCTACTACTCAAACTACTGGAAAAAGAAACTCCTGCCAAGGACTTCTACGTAGTGGCAATTATAGCCGAAAAACTCGATATTGGAATGGAGCTATCGGATAGTGTCAAGAAAGCAGTCATGGAACTTGTCACAGCTATCCAGATCGCTCTAGACAAGAGTATGTCGAGAAGAATCAATGACTAGGGTTGCTCTGCGATAATAGTATAAAAATACGTATAGCTACAGAATATCAATAGACCCCTATACACGTATTGGTGGAAGTCCGAAATGCATACCTGGCGCTACACGAATATATTTGCACTACTATTTATCATTAGTATATTATTATCGCCCATGGTCTTTTCCATTAATACCCTGGAAACTCCACCGCCTATTAAGATCTTATATGAGAAGGCATCAGTGACATTAGTGGGAAGAGGCAATATTCTGCAAGTATATACGGATATAATGTACGGCATATATTCTCGGACAACGGAAGCCCAGACAATACTACTCCCCGCACAAGTGCCTACAGCATCAATGATGATCGTCGAACTCAATAACAGGACGATAATTCCGTTACAAACTACTAGAACGTATATAGCTGGCCAAGGCATATTACCTGTATATAAAATAGTGTTGTCCGGTCTCCACATAGGAGAAAATATTCTTCGTATCACCTACCACTACACAGCCAACTATACTGCAGAGAAAGCCACGGTTATGTTCCCAGTATCTATTCATAGGATCAACGGCCAATCGTACCCAGCCAATTACAGTGCTATGGTGAGGATAGCATTTGTAAATCTAACAAACCACCGTATCACAATATCGCTTAGTAATCCAAAGGGACAACAGCTTGGATACACGATCACAGACATCATTACATCGCCTGAAAAAGTGATCACACTGTTCATTCCCGTAGAGCCTTATCTCGCCGGAGACCTCGTCATAACAGTTACAAAACGTATTAGTACGGAGACACTATATGAAGTCTATCCGTCATCTCTTGTGCCCAGCATTAAGTATGATTGCTTAGCTAAGAGGCTCGGGATTACATTACAATTAACAACACATTACTGCAAATACGACATATCCGACCTGAAGCATTGGCGTGTGGGTAAGGATCTCTATATATCGTTCTATTTCTACGGCTATGGTATAGCGAGCCCTAATGAAACAAAGAACATTTACCTCCACGTGGTTTTCAATAACATATTATCAGGATACTACAACATACACATAATAATCAATAATAATGAAAATCTAACGCTAAAATACTCTGCAATATGCCCCTCAGCAAGTAGGATGCCCTTCACCGAGGAAGAGGTTTTCGGCGGAATAATAGCCATAATAGTAGCCCTCGCCGCTATAATGGCTATAATGACTCACGTCCACAGGAAGAAGACACAGTAACAATAATGCTTGCAATTCGGCTTTCCGGAAATACATCTATTTAGAGGGCTAAACCCGTTAAGAATAGGGGGCGAAGGCGGCATGGATGATAAAATAACGATAATACACGGTGCCGGCGGCAGGGAAATGGCTGAAATAATAGAAAAGATAATTGTAGCTAAGACCCCGCCGAGACTCAGATCAGCGCTTAGTGGCTACGGACTAGATGTTCTAGATGATGGCTCGACAATTAAGATTGGTGATAAATCAATAGTATTTGCAAGCGATAGCTTCACAATCGATCCTCTCTTCTTTCCCGGAGGAGACATAGGGCATCTCGCTGCATCCGGTGTTCTGAACGATCTAGTCATGATGGCTGCTGACCCGGTAGCATTCATGGACATGATCATAGTCGAGGAAGGATTAGAGAAGAACACACTGGAAAAAATAGTGGAGAGCATGATCAATGTTCTACGAGAGAACAACGTTGCCCTAATAGGTGGGGACTTCAAGGTCATGCCAAAGGGGAAGATAGATAAAATAATAATATCCTGCACAGGGATCGGCTTGTCCGAAAACCCCTTGATCGACAGGCCGCGGCCCGGGGACAAGATAGTCGTGACCGGCCCCTTAGCCGAGCACGGCGCCGCCGTACTAGCCGCCAGACTGGGAATGCTAGACGAGAACACCGGTCTCCGCAGTGACTCCCGGCCCCTCGTTAAAACAGTCTTACCTGTAATCAAGAAGTATAGGGAATACATTACGGGTGCGCGAGACCCTACGCGAGGCGGGCTCGCAGCAATTCTGAACGAGTGGAGCACCCAGACGGGCACGACGATCATTATAGATCGGGCGAGTATCCCTGTCAGGGAAGAAGTGAGAGAGTTCCTCGACGCGCTCGGCGTTGATCCATTGAACGTTGCGTCCGAAGGAGTAGGAGTTCTCAGCGTCAGGCCGGAGAAAGCAGAAGATATTATAAAGGAACTGAAGGCTATGGGCGAGAAGCCAACCATAATAGGCGAGGTGGTAGAGCCACCGAACAATATTCTTAGGGGTAGGGTTGTAGCTGTGACCGAAGTCGGCGGCAGGGTAATCGTTTGGCCTAACCCACTAAATCTCCCTCGAATATGTTAATGAATGGGGACGAGAACATGTGTCTAGGCGTGCCCGCTAAGGTTCTCAGTATAAGGCGTGAGAGAATGCTAAAAGTAGCGACTGTACTGATGGGCGGAGTACGTAAGGAGGTCATACTGGGTCTTGCCGAGGATGAGACGGTTAAGCCAGGAGATTATGTAATGGTGCACGCAGGAGTCGCGATCAGCAAGATAGATGAAGAGGAGCTTGAAGAAACGCTTAAACTATTCAAAGAGATAGGGCTCCTCTAAATCCTAGCTCTCCCCGCTAGTTCTAAGCCGATCTCATAGGCCTTAATGTTTAGCTCATAGTTCTTCCTGCTTCTCAGAACCTCGTCCACCGCTTCATCAATGCCCTTCACCCCGAGGATCCTTGACGCTATGCCGAGGGCAACCATGTTTAGGGCTCTGTAGACACCATGCTTATCCGCCTCCTCTGCTATCGACATGGGTATCCCGTTCTCCACCGGCTTAACGAGATCTTTATCGTAGATTATCTTCTTGGATTTCCTGACTATGTTCTCCCATCTTCTGCGTCCTTGCTCATGCAGTATCACGAGGACTTCTAGCTCCTCTATGAAGGGATTAACTATCTCGTCCTCATCGAAGACCACATATCCATAGACAGCTCCTCCCCTAACAGATGCCCCGTAGTTTTGTAGCTGAGCGACATAGTAGCCCAGTCTGTAAAGTGCTCCACCCAGAACAGTAGTTGCAAATACTATTCCCTGACCGCCTATCCCGAGAAATCCTGCCGAACGCATCACTTCTCACCTAGGGCTTGGGCTATGTATTTCTTGTATGTCTCGATGAAGCCGGGCTTATCCTCGGCCTTGAAGACTCCTGTCGCGACGTGTTTTTCTCGCTCTTCGGGACTCATCTCTCTCCACGTCTTTATTCTGACGCATTTCTTCATGAGCTCCTTCAGTTTCTCCCCTGGTGTCTTACCCTCTCTCCTGACAACATAGGTTACGCATGGGGCGTATACTTCTAGGAACCTGAAACCCCTGCTATACCGGGATAGTGCATCCTTGATACTGTTTTTCAGAGGGATATACTGTGAGATACACCATCTTGCCACGTAGTTGGCGTTCGTACCAGCAATAATGGAGGCTACATCCATTGGTCTCTCTGGATTGCCGTAGGGCGTTGTCGGCGTTATCATTCCATGGGGTGTTGTTGGGGCTGCTTGTCCGCGGGTCATCCCGTACACCTGGTTATTTATCATTATAACCAGTAGATCCATGTTTCTCCTCGCGGCGTGGAGCAAGTGGTTTCCACCAATACTTGCGAGGTCTCCGTCTCCACCTATCACGATAACGTTGAGCTCGGGATTTGCGAGCTTGACGCCAGTAGCTACTGGTATTGCTCTTCCATGCAGTGTGTGGAGGCTATCGGCTTTTATGAACGGGCTGGGTATCCATGAAGAACACCCTATCCCGCTGACAAACACGAATCTCTTTAGATCCTCTATGCCTAGTTCCATGAATGCTTGGAATAATGCATTCATGAGTATCCCGTTATAGCATCCTGGGCAGAAAGCTGTTGGTAGGACTTCTCTCCTGAGGTATTTGAGGCCGAAGTGCTCAGCCATTATGTCACGCCTCCAGGGCTTTTATTATCTCGGATGGATAGATCGGTATGCCTCCTCCCACCTTATTGACAACGCGTATCTTGTTCCGCGGGTATACTTGGGCTACATCGTATACCAGTTGTCCTAGGTTTAGCTCCGGCACTACAACCTTCTCGGCATCGCTGAGCTCCTCGGCTAGTTTGCCGTAATCTAGCGGCCACAGCGTTATTAGTCGGAGAACCTTTGTCCCCCCTACTCTCTTGGCAGCATCCATTGCTGGCCTACAAGTTGATCCGAAACAAACTATTGTTCTCCGTGCATCAGGGTCCCCATACACCTTGTATTTGAATATCTTGTCTATATTGCCCCAGATCTTCTCCTTAAGCCTCGTGACAAGCTTGTAGTGCGTCTCGAACCCGTGTACATCCCTATATCCCCATTCATTATGGGTCGAGCCTGTCACCAGCACGTAGTAGCCTTCACCGAGCCTCGGCATGGGAGGCGGTATCCTTGGATCCTTGCTGCCGAAAGGCGGCTCGTGATCGCTCGGCCTCCTCCGCTCAACTAGTTTATCAGCATCCCTCCTCACAACTATCTCTCTTCCATGACCGATGAACTCATCCATTAGGAATACAGTGGGTACTCTGTAGGCCTCAGCTATATTGAAGGCCTCTATGACTAGATCATATGCCTCCTGGGGCGTCATAGGAGCGATCACGACCAGGTACTGGTCTCCGTGCCTACCCCACCTGGCCTGCATGAGGTCGCCCTGAGCAGATTTTGTTGCTTGTCCTGTGGCCGGCCCAGCTCTCATCACATCCACGATGACTAGCGGTGTCTCGGTCATTACAGCGTATCCTATGCCCTCTTGCATTAGGCTGAATCCAGGCCCACTGGTGGCTGTCATTGATTTTAGCCCCGCCCATGAGGCGCCTATGATCATATTGATCGCTGCCAGCTCATCCTCAGCCTGTATAAACACTCCTCCCACACGCGGTAGTTCCTTCGCCATTAGATGCATTATCTCACTGCTAGGCGTTATCGGGTAACCAGCATAGAATCTACAGCCCGCATCTAGCGCCCCGTACACGACCGCCTCGTTGCCGCTCAGAAATAATCTCTCAGTCACCGCTCACCCACCACCACTATTGCTTGGTCTGGACAGTACCACATACATTGTCTACAGCCTATACACTCGCCGGCCTGTTCCGGATTCCTATAACCTGTCTCGGGATTTATCCCGTTGAACCTCAGGGCGTTCCTAGGACAGATCTCTATACAGATACCGCATCCCTTACAGAGCTTCTTGTTGATAAACACCTTGTAGCGAACCAATACAGGGTCCCCACGATACTTGTTATTATTGATAATTGAATAAAAAGACGGCGTAGCACCCAGCATATCGTTAATACCCCGTTAATCCATGGAACCTAATTGGGTCAGAACAACTGGGTGGATTATGTGGGCACGATAGCAGCTAGGATAATCGTTGTCGGCCTCGTACAGGGCGTAGGGTTTAGGCCATTCGTCCATAGACTAGCCTCTAGGCTCGGCTTGAGGGGATACGTTGTAAATACCGGGGGCAGTGAGGTCGAGATATGGGTTGAAGGCCCAGATAAGAAGGTCTCAAAGTTCATCGAGCTTCTAGAAGAGGAGAAGCCCCCGCCAGCGATTATTGAGGAGAAACGCGTCGAAATACATGAGCCAGCAGGCTATACCAGCTTCAACATAATGCCGAGCAGGAGGAAGCTCATCAGAAGAAGCAACATTCCACCAGACTTTGCAATATGTAGCGATTGTCTAAGAGAAATACTCGACCCGGGCAACAGGAGGTATAGATACGCTTTCAACAGCTGTGCTTGGTGCGGCCCAAGATACTCGATGATGTATGATATACCGTATGATCGCGTAAACACGAGCATGAAGAAATACAGGCTCTGCCCTGAGTGCTTGAAAGAATACAGTGATCTAGGAAACACTCGAAGATATCATGCCCAGGGAATCAGCTGTCCAGTGGACGGCCCCAGACTCAAACTCTACGATAGTAATTGGGACGAAGTAAGGGCACAGGATCCGATAAGAGAAGCAGCAAAAATCCTAGACGACGGATACATTGTCGCGATCAAGGGGCTTGGAGGCTATCACCTAGCTGCACTAGCAAGTGATGACGACATAGTTAGGAGGCTTCGTGAGAGGAAAAAGAGGCCTCACAAACCATTCGCCGTAATGGTGCTTGATACTGTTATAGCTGAGAAACTCGTTTATCTAGACGAGAAGGCCCGGAGGCTTCTAGAATCACCTCAGGCCCCAATACTATTGCTTCCTAAGAGAAAAGATACGCCCGTAAGCAAGCTCGTAAGCCCAGGGATGGCATACGAGGGAGTATTCCGCGCCTATACTGGTCTCCATTATCTATTCCTCATGGAAACCCGGGACCGGTTCGCTATAATGACGAGCGGTAACATCCATGGAGAACCCATGTGCAGAGACGAAGAATGCGTGAAGGAAAAGCTCTCAGGAATAGCCGATTATTTTCTCGTCCATGACAGAGAGATAGTTCATCGTGTCGATGATAGTGTGATGAGATTCACTGATGGGGAACCAGTATTTATCAGGAGGAGCAGGGGCTATGCACCCCTCTGGATAAGGATTAAAAGGAGTCTTTCACGCGAGATAATTGGCTTCGGTGCAGACCAGTCCAATGCTGCAGCGATTGGTTTCGAGGACAAAATAGTTCTAACACCCTATATCGGGGACATGGATCATCCAAGGGCGCAGGAGGATCTCCTGTACGAGATAGGTTTTCTAAGGAGAGCCTATAGGGTAGAGAGACCCGTTATAGCGTATGATAAGCATCCCGGCTACCTTAGCAGTGGGCTAGCCAAGCGCTATGCTGAGGAGGAAGATCTAGATGCTATCCCTGTCCAGCACCACTACGCACATGTTCTTGGTGCGGCTTATGATGTCGGGTTAGAGGGAATTATTGTTGGGATAGCTATTGATGGGACAGGCTATGGTGATGATGGGGGCATATGGGGAGGGGAGATCATAGTGTTCGACACGCGTAGCCCATGGTATGAGAGAGCGGGACATCTAAAACCACACAGGATCACTGGCGAAAGAGACGTGGTGTATCCGGCGAGATACCTCTACAGCATTCTTCTCGACATATACGGTGTAGAGGCAAATACAATAGTTAAGAGGCTTGGCCTAGAAGACCTTGTATCAGGGGGGCTGAAAGAATATAAGGCAGTCTCTCGACTCATCGAGATGGGGCACAGTATCTTTACAACGAGTACTGGTAGGTTTCTGGACGCTGTAAGCTCATTGCTTAGAATATGCTGGGAAAGGACATATGAGGGAGAACCAGCGATCATGCTCGAGAATAATTCCAAGCCCCCTCCAATTAAAGACGTAAGTGCGGAGATCATCTCTGATAATGGTAAGATCATAATTGACACAGATCCAATCATAGAGTCCGCTATTGATCTCCTGTATAATCATAGCTATAGCCGCGGGAGAATAGCATACACGGTACAGTATGTTCTCGGACACGCGCTCGGCGAAGCAGCCATGATTATTTGTGAGAAGTATGGGTGTGACGGAATAGTCGTGTCTGGAGGTGCGGGAGTAAACTCGTTGATCGTTAGGGGCATACGCAGCGCGGCCGACAGGGTATTCCTGCCCAGGAAGACACCGCTAGGAGATGGAGGTATAGCTTTCGGACAGGTCATAGCCGCTGATCTTATCGTTTCCTCGAAGAAGCTTTTACAACGAGATTAAAGCTTTTATAACAAAATATCGTTCCTATTAGGCTGTCCTAACATTATGATTTTATATTCATTGAAGGAATAAGCCTTAACCGGGGAAGATTTTCATGGAAAAAGAAAATAAGAGCGACGGGAAAGCCAAGATAATAAGGTATACCCCGTGGCTCGTCCATTTTAATACTGGTGCATGTAATGGCTGTGACATAGAGGTTTTAGCCGCTTTAACCCCGTTTTACGACGTAGAGCGATTTGGGATAAAGCTGGCCCCCAGCATAAGACATGGAGACATACTTCTAGTAACAGGTGCTGTGACGAAGAAGGCCGGGGAAAGATTGAAGAGACTATACGAGCAAATGCCTGGCCCGAAATTCGTCATTGCCGTTGGCACTTGTGCCTGTACTGGAGGAGTTTTCGCCAAGAGCTATAGCGTTTACGCGGGTGCTGACAAGGTCGTTCCCGTAGACATGTATATTCCTGGGTGTCCGCCAAGGCCTGAGGCAATTATCGATGGTATAGCTAAGCTTCTGAAAAAACTGGAACAATCATAATCTGCTGGAGGTGTGCTTTCTTGATCGAAGAAATAAATGAACTGGTTAAAGAAGGATTGCTAAAAGAAGTGGGAACCATTAAGCCTAATAGAGAATTATACGAGTTCAGCCATGAAAGAATTAGAGAGATCTTTAAACAATTACTCGAGCGTCTTGGAGAGAAAGGATTCTATCTAGCAACAATTGTTGGTACAGACATTCTGAAAGACAAGAAGATAAGGCTAGATTATTATGTCGTGGTGTTGCCTGAAGAAACGACTATTGTGTTGAGAACATATGTTGACAGGGACAACCCAGAGATAAATAGTATTCTGGACCTTATCCCTGCGGCCCTGGCACCGGAGTGCGAAATACATGACCTGTTAGGCGTTGTTTTCAAAGGCAACCCAGCGCTGCGTAGGCCGTTCTTCGTCCCGGAGGAACTAGTGGAGAAAGGCATCTATCCATTGAGGAAGGATGCAAGGGTGTAGAGCCGTGGCGATCGATAAGGTGATAGAGGTCCCATATGCTCTCGAAATACCTGTAGGTCCGCAGCATCCAGCCCTCCATGAGCCGATCCTACTCAAGGCGTATGCTGATGGCGAAGAGGTCGTCAAGGTCGAGGTGCATACCGGCTATAATCATAGAGGTATCGAGAAGCTGGCTGAGAAGAACAGCTTTTATCGAGACATATTCATCGTGAGCAGGGTCTGTGGTATCTGTAATGGTGTCCACGCCAACTGCTTTGTAAGGGCTGTAGAACAGATACTCGGCATCGAGCCCAGTCCTCGGGCGAAGTACCTCAGAGTTCTCGCCATGGAGCTGGAACGTATGCATAGCCACATGCTTATCAATGCCGTGATGGCCGAGATAATAGGATTTGATAGCTTGTTCATGAACATTATGCGTGATAGAGAATACATCATGAAGTCCAAGGAGATAGTCACGGGGAACAGGGTCTCAGCCGACTACATGATATTTGGTGGTGTAAGACGTGATCTCAGCTCCGATAAAATAGACAAGCTTAGAAAACTCATAGACCGCGTCATACCTAGGATCAAGTACTACAAGAAGCTATTCATGGAGGACGAAACGATTCTCAAACGACTCGTGGATGTAGGTGTTGTAAAGCCTAGTGAGGCGACATTATACGGACTATTAGGGCCAGTAGCGAGGGCGAGCGGGGTAAAAATAGACGCTAGGGCGAGCGATAAGTATGATGCTTACGGCGAAATACCATTCAATGTGATTGTGAGGAACGAGTGCGATGCATGGGCTAGGATGATGGTGCGTTGGGACGAGGCCCTTGAGAGCGCTAAGATAATAAAATATGTTCTCGACCACCTGCCGCAAGACGGGAAAGCCGTCCCCGATGAGAGGAGGCTCCCCAGGAGATTCCCGCCGGGCGAAGCGTATACCCGTGTTGAGGCTCCACGAGGCGAGCTCATATACTATGTCATGAGCGACGGCAAGCCTATGCCCTACCGCGTCAAGATAAGGACTCCGAGCGTCCACAACATATTGAATACCGCGAAATTCTATATCGGGTACAGCATAGCAGACCTTCCAGTGATCCTGACCAGCTGGGATCCATGCATATCCTGTATGGAAAGACTAACCATAATTGATCTCAGGACCGGGGAACGTAGAAAAGTCCCCATGAAAGAACTCGCGGGAGGGGGCAAGAAATGGGTAAATCCAAGATACTCTCTCTGATATTGAGAAACCTGATCAGTAAGCCAGCCACTATACAGTATCCCCGGGAGAAGCCCTGGGTAGAGCCTGATTTCCGCGGCCGCCAATACAGTGACTTACAGAAATGCATCGGCTGCGGCCTCTGTAGGATCGAGTGCCCGGCCGACGCAATAGCTATGAAGAAAATACCGGGCGAGTACGAGGTTCCGAAGAAAAATGCTAGGCGCCTCTTCCCTGTCATTGACTATATGAAGTGCGTGTACTGCTATAGGTGCGTGACCGTCTGCCCCGTACGTGCTTTCACAACCACGAACTATTTTGAGCTGGCGGATACTCAGCACATAACCAGTGAGGAGCTCAGCTTATCCACGCTCAAGAAGAAAGCCGAGGGGTGAGGCGTCCCAGTGACGGGGATGACCGAGATACAGATGTTCATTCTCGCAATACTGCCTATCTACGTAGTAGCATTCGTACTGTACACCCTCAGAGCTCTCCGCGGCCCAAGCATTAGCGACATGGTTCTAGCCATAGACGCTATGAGCTATGACCTTGCGGCTTTCCTTGTCATCCTGGCCATTTACTTCAAACAACCCATACTTATACCCGTGGCGATAGCGCTCGCCCTCTGGATCTATAGCCTAGACATATATGTTTCCAAGTATCTCGAAGGAAAAGAGCTGGGTGAGTAGCCATGACTCTACTCGATATCGTGCTTATCGTTATCGGGGAGATCATGATAGGCATAGGTGCACTAGCAGACTTGATAGCAGCCATAGGAATTAATAGGTTCCCCAACTTCTACCTCAGATTACATGCTGCTACCATAGGCACTATATGGGGGGCCTTCCTCCCGTTAATAGGAGCAGCTTTCGTCGCAGCTGGATGCGAGTGTTTAGGAGAATATAGATGGTTCATGGCTGGCGGCGCTCTGATCACAGCATTCATAATACTTATACTCGGCCCGGCCGGATCACATGCTCTTGCAAGGGGAACCCATCGTTCAGGAATAGTTCCGGTGGAACCTAAAGTCGTTGATCATCTTGAAGAAGACGAATCCATGCCCACTTCTCAAGAGAAACAAGAAATAGGAGAAGAAGGGGGTGAGAGCCAATGAGCTATGGTGAAGCATTCCTCCTAGGAATAACGGCGTTGGCGGCTATATTCTCCACTATAGCGACTTACATGGCTATAATGGAGAGAGACCTGCTCAAAGCAGTGATCTTCAGCGCTATTCAGAGCACAATCTATGCTTTCATCTACTACATGCTCATGGCCCCAGACATAGATCTTGTCTATATACCTGTGGCCGTCGGCCTATACCCTGCCGTAATTATTGCTTTGATCAAGAAGACCACGAGGGAGGAGAAACCATGAAGCACTGGATAGGCATATGCGTACTCATACTAACAATACTGGCCATATCATTCGTGGTAGCTGCTAATATCAACGTACTTTTACCATCAACTAATGTTAGGACTCTAGCCGAGATATATTTGAAGTACACCTACTATCCGTGGGATAAGTACTTCACGGCAATGTCTCCCGAGGCATGTACCAGTATAGTATGGGATTTCCGTGGCCTCGACACAGTGTTCGAGACAATGGTGTTCTACCTAGCCATCATCGGGGCGATAGCCCTAGCCAGGGGAGTCCCGTTAAAACCACCTAAGGAGATAAAGGGAGAACCGGGTCTTAGTCTCATCGTCAAAACAGTGACGAAGATAGCGCCCGTTCTAATCATAGCCGTTGCCGGGAGCATAGCGCTCCACGGACACCTAACGCCTGGTGGAGGATTCCAGGGAGGCGCAACAGCAGCTGTTGCACCAGTCCTCATACTCGTTGTTTTCAGCCAGTTCTACCTCCTCAAGAGAGGCGTCAACAAGAACTCGATGCTACTTCTGAGAAGCATAGGCTTAACAGGTATAGGCATAACAGCTTTCGCCGCGGTACTAATAGGATTGGCGACAGGACACTATGCATTCGTGCTACAAAACCAGCCAAAACCCTTAGCCCCAAACATTTCCTTGCCAGCATTCGTGGGAGGCCAACTCATCAGTGGCAGCCTCTGGTTCTTCAACTTCTTCGAGTTCCTAGCTGTAGCGGCTGGCTTCACAATAGTTTTCCTCCTGATAACGCTTCCTGAGAAACTGGCGGAGACTAAGGAAGAAAAACGCGCAGCGGAGGGTGGAGAAAAATGATCACGTTGTCCGAATACTTCATGACAATACTAATAACATGTATGATAGTAAACCTAGGCCTCGCACTCTATGGCGTGTTTTTCAAGCCGAATCTAATAAAGAAGATAATAGCGTTGACGATACTGGGAGATACTGCGAATACATTCGCATTAATCATAGGATATAGGATGTGGGTGGCGGGAGTACCGTCGAGGCCGCCGGTCTTCACCGAGTGGAGAAGCAACAATCCATTACTATTGCTTGTATTTACTAAGACTGCTGTCGACCCCCTACCACAGGCGCTAGTGCTCACAGCTATCGTTATAGGATTAGCTGTCATTCTTTTCCTTGTTTTCCTGACACTACAGGCTTGGAAGATCTACAGGTCCGTCGATATGAGGGATATTAGGAAATTGAAGGGGTGATCATAGTATGAACAAGCCGCTGAGCTGGTTTGTCGTAACAGTGCTTGCGTTCATAGCGTATATAGTTTTCACAGGTAGTGTAACACCATATGACATAGTGACAGGGCTAGCCGTAAGCCTTGTTGTAGGAGGATTATTCGCTACAGTAACTGTTGAGAATCCATCCAAGGTGTTTAACCCTGCTCGATGGGCTTATCTGATCGCATATGCGTTATACTATTTCTTCGTAGCAGAAGTCAAGAGCCACTTGGACGTCATGTATAGAATACTGCATCCCAAAATGCCGGTGAGGCCCGGAATAGTTAGGGTGCCGTACCATGTCGAGACCGATTATGCGGTCACCGCCGTGGCCAACTCAATAACCAATACTCCTGGAACAGTGGTCGTAGACATTAAGCCTGAGAAGAAAATGTTTTACGTTCACTGGATCGATGTTGAGACAACCGATCCGTATGAAGCTAGAAAGAAGATCTCTCTCGCCTTCGAGGAATACGCGAAGAAAGTATTCGATTAAACATGACGGGGTGAGTATTTATGGCGTGGAATATCCCTGAGCTCATAACGGGCGCGGTCGTACCTCTACTGGCAGTATTCGCTTTCACGCTTCCATTGCTAGCAAAGGTTTTCGGCGAGAAGAAGTTCCCAGGTATATGGGCGCTCATAGCAAGCGTTGTCGCTGCGGTCATGTCTACCTATATTTTCACGGTGGTATGGAGCACAGGTAAGGATATAGTCTACGGTTTCGGCGGCTGGCCGCCCCCAATAGGTATAAGCTATGAAGTTGACCCGTTCAATGCTGTAATAGCCGTGTTCACTGCATGGATAATGGTCCTGATAACAATCTATAGCCTATGGTATAATAGGCACTTCGACGAGCCAGAATGGTACTACATACTATTAATAGGCCTAGAAGCAGGAATGCTGGGATGCCTATACACTGGTGATGCCTTCAACTTGTTCGTAATGATAGAGGTTCTAGGCATATCTGCCTACGCGCTGGTAGCGTACCATAAGAACAGGGGAGAAGCGATAGAGGCAGCGATAAAATATGGTATCATCGGAGCAACTGCTACCACACTATACTTCATCGGCCTAGTTATCATCTACGGTGTATACGGCACACTGAACATGGGCCAGCTATCACTACTGAATGCCGAAATATATTATCGCAGACCAGACCTCATTGCCAGCATAGGGGTTGCAACCCTCCTAGCCGTTAGCCTCGCCTTATGGGTGTTTACATATAAGTCGGCGTTGTTCCCCAATCACTTCTGGCTCCCCGACGCACACCCGGAGGCCCCGACACCTGTCTCTGCAGCTCTTTCAGGTCTTGTTGTTAATATCGGTGTTTATGCTGTTGCCAGGTTCATGTACACGATATTCGGGCCGGCCAGCATGATTGCACCATATTATCGCGACGCAGTGCTTACAGCATTATTCATTATGGGGTTTGCGGGCGCCTTCATAGGAGCTATAATGATGATGGCGCAGAAAGACTTGAAGAGACTGCTTGCATACAGCACTGTAAGCCATACCGGGCTCTTGTACATGGCTCTAGCCATAGGTATGAGCGGTGTGCCACAGGCGGCCGTGGCTCTGGGTCTTGCCGCGATGACGTATCATGTGCTTACCCATGGGCTGGGCAAAGCGTTGCTCTTCATGTCGAGCGGGGTATTTATCGATAGTGCGGGGACGAGGGATCTCGATGGACTAGCCGGTGTTGGCAGGAAGTACCCGTTGGTCAGTGCCTCCTTCATAATCGGCTTCCTGAGCCTGATGGGTCTTCTGCCTCTTGGAGGGTTCTTCAGCAAGCTTATGCTTTACCAGGCCTTCATGGATGCTGGCATGCTAGTTCCAGCCCTAGCGGTGATCGTTGTATCCGCCATTAGTGTCCTGGGATACGCTAAGGCGATGTACAGTGTGGTATTCGCTACACCAACAAGGGAGCATCGTGAGATAAAGCTCCACGGCATCCACTACATGCTAGCCCTAATGGCTGTCGGCCTAATACTACTCGGAGTCCTCTACCCGTGGATCAGCCAGGGCCTTATACATGTGGCTAACTCCTCTCTCATAGGCCCTGGTGTGAGGGAGTACCAGGAGGCCTTCGTAAGGGCTTTCCATGCATTGCTTGGGAGGTGATAATCCGTGTATGGGCTAATGGCGGGTGATCCCGGTACAGTTGCCCTGGTCCTGAGCCTGCTCATGTGGGTTGTCTTCGGAGTGCTTGCACTCATATATCTTGCCGTTAGAAACAATCGTGTCAGAAGGACGGATGTCTACCTGTCCGGTGAGCCGGAGAGTATTGTCAACAAGCCAAGCCCGAGCCCCGCCAATCTCTATTGGGGGTTCCTGAAGAAGTTTGCCTACGGATTATACAAGCAGTTGAGAGACAAGGTCCACACCGGTAATCTACAGGACTGGGTTAACTTCATGGCGGGCTGGTATGGCTTGCTCCTCATTATAGCGATCATAGTCGGGATAATATACTTGTTGAAATGGTGATAGCCATGATCGAATGGATAATGCTCGCAGTAAGCATACTCGTATTCCCGGGCATATTGTTCTTGATAAGCCTATCGCTGTTCACCCAGTGGTATTACCGTAAGCTCAGTGGGAGGCTACAGAACCGTATGGGCCCGACTTATGTTGGGCCGGCGGGCTTGCTGCAGCCCCTCATGGATCTATGGAAGCTAATACATGTTAAGGAGATGGCTGTGAACAAGTATAGCTTGCCGAGCCTCGCGCAGTTCTTCGGATTGCTGGGAATATCCGCTCTAGTCGTCAGTCTACTATTGTTTCCGCTGAGCCCGTACCATGTGACCGGCCCCTATGACTTCCTGGTATTCATATATCTTGTGAGCCTCTGGGTCCCGCTGAGTATGCTCATAATGAGCCTGTCAATGCCAGGCCCATACACGAGCACTGGTGTGTCGAGGCTGTTAACATTTATAACGTTGATAGAGCCTAGCTTCTTCGCAGCCCTCTTAGCCCCTGTAGCACTCGCCTCCGCTAGGACGGGGATCCCCTACAGTGTGCTTGAAGCGAGCAAGAACGTAATATACTGCTGGGCCAACCCAGTGTTATTACCGGTTATGGTTCTGAGCCTAGTAGCAGCAATAGTCGTGCTACAGGCCAAGGCGATGTTCCAGCCATTCAACATCCCGGAGGCCGAGCAGGAGATAATTGCTGGTTATGAGACCGAGTTCTCCGGCCCCCTACTAGGACTCGCAAGCCTCATGCACGACATGGACATCGCGGTAACAGCGATAGCTATAACGTACTTGATCCTTGGAGGCCCCTATCCATTCCCTCACCTAAGCGTTCCAGGCATAGTACTGCTGATCATAAAATATATGGCGGTAGTAACTGTGGCTACCATTATCAAGAACGCTTTCGGTAGGTATAGGATAGAGCAGGCACTCAATACTATATTCAAGTACGCGCTAATACCTGCAATAGTGGCGCTAATACTGGCCATGATCTACCTCTACGCCTAAACCGGTGAATAATACTTGAAGACAATGCCGAGAAGAACAATACTGTTTATTCCTCTTCTCCTCTTAATTCTGATCCCCTCAATAACCCTAGTCTTTGGGGCATCGAGAACCCCGCTCTACTACTTCTATATCTATGGTGAGAACACCTGCCCGCACTGCATAGCTATGCATGAATTCCTGTCCAAGACTTATGGCGAGGACCACGTTGTTTTCTGCAACATCCTACCGGAAACAATGGATAATCCTTGTTTCAGGAAACTCGAGGATTTCTCCAATACGGGCCTCGTTCTAGGCGTCCCATTCATCATCGTCGTGTACAACGACACGGCTTCCGCCATAGTTATCGGCGAGTACGAGAACAAGACCTTCTTTGATAGCCTCTTACACACTAATCCCTCGGACAAGATACCAGTATATACGGGTGGAATGATTATAGGCTATATCAATGCTTCTAGGCTGGGCCAGCACGGCTTTGTATCATACTATGCACCATACCATCCATTAGGAGCAGCTACCGTTTGCCCAGCAACTATTTCATCCAGCAATGCATCGATAGAATGGTCTCCCGCTGGAGCAGCTGGTAGGGCCGCTACCATAGGTTTGCCAGAGCTCCTGGGTCTAATGGTTTTCCTCGCACTACTCGACAGCGTCAATCCATGTACATTGACCATCTACGGCTTGTTCCTCCTTGGAGAGCTCTCGATGAAGAAGAGAGTGGTCGGGCCGGGCCTCCTATTCCTCGCCATTGTTTATTCTGGCTACCTTGTCATCGGTCTTGGCCTATTCTATCTTTCAATGTATATTCCGCAGAAAATACTTGGCCTGCTCGCGATTATTCTCGGCGCATACAATATACTCGACGTTGTAAGAGGCGGTGAGGAGTACAAGTGCAGGGTCTGCGACAAATTATCGGGCCTCGGCAAGGCTATGGGTAATCCGTACGTTATGGCTCTCATACTCTCGCTGATAAGCGTGTCTGTCCTCCTCCCGTGTACGAGCGGGCCTCTCGTGGCCTTTATAGCTGTACTGAAGACAAATATGCCCGGCCTAGCATATCTTCTTCTACCAATTTATGTAGCGATATTTTTGCTTCCACTGATCATTACGTACGTTGTCCTGGGTGTCCTGGGCAGGAGGGGATTAATGGAAAAAATCCCGGCAAGACTTCTCCGGTCAATACAGATCATCACTAGCCTCATAATCATTATGATCGGTGCGAGCATCCTTTAGCCGTGGATAAGGAACCAGGCTATGCCGTAGGCGTAGAACAGCAGAGTAATGATCACGACCGGTATTCCTCCCGGCATAAGTGGTTTGAAGCCTTCCGGCTTCTTTATCCTGAATTTCAGCGCCAGTAGACATGGTAGTATCCCCGTGAATATTCCCGCTCCGATCGCTCCAGCGAAGTTAAGCCACTGTATGAAGCTTCCCAGCCTGAGAAGTGCGAGAACCAATGGTATGATACAGGTTAGTAGTAATACTAAATTCATATTACGTCTCGACCCAGCTTTTGTTAGTTCGAGATTTATCTGCGTCAACGCATGCGCTGCCGCGATGAAGCTTGTAAGTGTTGTGAAGAATCCGAAGATATAGCCTAGTAGTGCCGCCACCTTGAGTTTGCCTAGCTCAGCAACAGCTATTGGTGCTGGTAATCCGTAGAGGCCATGGTGTACTTTCCCTGTGAGTGCGCCGACAAATGTCCTCGTATAGTCCTGTGGTGTTAGTATAGACATGTATGCCGCCGACCATATAATATAGACTACCGCCGATATCGTTAGGCCGAGGGATAAGAGCCTGTCGTAGCGTTCATCCATTCCGAAAGTCCTGTAAGCCGTTGGTATTGCAGAATGTATTGCGTAGGCGAACAACACTATGCCGAAGACGCTAAACATCTTGCTCCAGTCTCCCCAGAGCAGATTGTTTATGTTCACATAGGGTGTTGATAGGCATAGAAACACGTTTATGAATAGTAGTAGGATTATTATAGCGACCATCGTTTCTTCCGCTCTGGCTATTATTTTCGCCCCACCTATCGTGATCGCTACACCTATTATCCAGTAGATTATCATGCCGAGCCATACAGCTATCCAGGCGTGACTGAGAGTATAGATTGCCTCCCCGCCGAATATTATGTATGCAGTCATAGCTCCTATGAGGTCTATTGCTATAGTTATATAGGCCGTTATAGCCGCCCATTTCCCGAGCCCTTTCTCCATGAGCTTAGGATACTCTGAAGGGCCGAGAACGTCTAGTCCCTCGACAACGTATACGGCCGTTATTATCTGGAATGTCAGCGCCAGTATAAGCATGGCTACGCTGGGCAGGAAGCCTGCCCCGCTTGTACCGAATTTTACTGGTAGTCCCAGTATGCCTGCTCCAATAGCGAATCCTACGACAAAGGTCAATATGTCTGCTCTTCTCACCAGTAGCCGGCGGAGCCTGATCATCCTTATCATTTCAGCTCAGCCTCCCAGCTACTGTTCGTGTATCTATAATTTTTTAAGGAGGTATTAAATTCTGTGATGTGGGAAAGAAATGGGATAAAGAAACTGGTAATCTGTATAAAATTCTTTAACAAAATATGTTACTTTATATAGAAGGCCGGCCTCAATGGAAGAGCTTTATCCGCCTTAGGTACAGCGTTAGCCCTGGCCTCCTGCTCGCTCAGTATCTCTACCTCGAGCCCTGTCTTCCTCGCAATATAGCTAGCAGCTTCCATATAGCCTTTCATCTCCTCCTCTAACCCTATACGCCACGAGCCCGGTATCTTGTTCTTCTTAAGCATATTGTAGGCAGCAACAATCTCTTTCTCCTTACCACGTAGCCCGTACTTATCCCTCAGAATCCGTATTGTCTCTCTCAGAGACTTGTTTTCCTCCACGAGCCTTGCTAGTTCGCGCTTCCACTGATCAGCTATGACGATAGTTATCTTTGTTGGCTTCTCCTTTATCACGTTAAGCACGTTCTTAACATCGTCAATGAAGGACACTATGCTGTCCTCGATGAGCTCAGCTACATCGTCGTATTCCTCACTGCTCGGCTCAGGCCACTTCATCAGGGACACGTACTGTTTATAGCCGAGCTTCTCGCCTATCTCCTCGGTGAGATGAGGTATTACAGGGTTGAGTGCTACCAGCCACTTGTTGAGCACCGCCCTTACCGCTCTAACGGCTTCTTCTTGGCTTGTCCTCTCCCTGTAGTGCTCTATGATGGACATGGCCTTGTAGAAGATGGTCTGGACGTAGTCCCTGATCTCCATCTTGTCTAGGTGCTTTGCCGCTTCATCTATTATCTTGTTGAATCTCGAGAAGAACCATCTATCGATAAGCCTGTCTCTCTTGTCCAGGGGCTCGGCCTCTACTGCTTTGAGGCAGAGGCTGTAGAACCTCCTCAACGCATCTATTGTCATTGATACTTCTGCTTCGCGCCAGTCTAGTATTGAGTCTAGATTAGCTGCGCCGGCGATATAGAGACGGAAGAGGTCGGCACTGTACTTGGTCACGATGTCTCTCAGAAGTATTACGTTGCCCTTACTCTTACTCATCTTTACTCCTTCACGTATCACCATCTCGTTCAGGGATATCATGCGTGGCCAGTGGTGTTCAGGGAATAATGCGAGGTGATGAAATATGAAGAACGTGAGATGATTACTTATATGCGCTATTCCCGTGTGCCTCTGATCCACAGGGTACCAGTAGGTGAATTCTCTCCTCATCTCCTCTATTGTCTCCCTCGATATCCTTGTCTCGGCAGCTACCCTCTCTGGTTCTCCCTTGCCTAGGAAGACGTAGTCGAAGAACTCTGGTTTGAGTTGTTCAGGCTTTATGTTCTCCCGCCTAATTATGTGGGCGATCGTGTAGAACGCCATGTAGATAGTTGAGTCCGATAAGCTCTCGATAATCCATTCCGGGTCAAATGGTAGTCTTGTCCCTAAGCCTCTCCTACGTGCACATGGCCTCTTCTCTATCCAGTCAACTATGTCTAGGAAAGCCTTCCTGTATTTCTCGGGCAGTATCTTGACTATTTCCGTGAGGTATTTTCTCGCTCTTTCCTTCCACCACGGCACACTGTAGTCTATGAACCACTGCCCCTTTATCTTGGCAACGATTATCTTTCCGCCAGCCCTGCATACTGCCTTCCTGTTTAGCTCATAGAATATGAAGGCAAAGCCGTTCCTGATCAGCCATGATCTTACCTTGTCCTTTGCCTCTTTAACAGGCATTCCACGGAACTCGGGATGCTCAACGATCATCTTGCCGCGATAGTACTGCTCCCTATACACCTTCTTCGTCGCTTCCTCCAGCCTGGCATCATCCTGTCTGCTTATACCCATTTCCTCAACAACTTTAGCGGCATGGTGACCCTCTATTCCCGGGACATCAATGATCTTTATGGGCTCTATTGAATCCATTATCGCAGGGTCGAGACCATATTCTCTCAGGATCTCCTTGTTCTTCTTGAGCTCCATAAGCGCTACATAGTCGTATGGGGCATCGCTCGGCTCGGAGTAGACCACTCCAGTCGCGTTATCCGGGTCAACAAACCTGGCCGGGAGTACATAGAGCTTTGTCCCGAGAGGCGAGTAGACAATCTTACCTACCAGCTCTCTTCCCCTGAGCTTTTTCAGCTCCTTGATCTCGTCCTCGGGGTGCTGGTGCCGTAGCTTGACGAGAGCCTCATCCGATAATATTATCTTTTCACCCCTCCACTCCACAACCACATACATGGCATCAGGGTTCACCCACAAGTTCGTGGCACCGAATATCGTTTCAGGCCTGAGGGTAGCGGCCACAAGATAAGTCCTCGGCTCATCCGCTAGCTCGAACTTTATGGCCGTGAACTCGAGGATCTCGACGGGATTAGTGTCGGCGTCTTTGATATCGTCTTCTCCCTCGGGTTGTCTGTGGAGCAGACAGTATGTTACCACGTGGTCTCCCTGAGTAATTAGGCCCAAGTCTCTTAGTCTTAGGAACTGCCATGTGACGAAAGCGTTATATATTGGTTCACCGGTGTGGAATTTCCGTCTCCAATCAATGCTATATCCTAGTGCTGAGAAGTCGCTATGTATTCTCTCAGCGAAGAAAGTGGCTAGTCTTAGGGGATCCTTGAACTCCTTGACTATTTCATCTATTTTCTCCTCATCACTAACGTATACACCTACATAGTGCTTGTACATCTGGATTACCTTTTCATCGCCCCGGCTTATCCTCTCAGATATAGCTATGATCGGGGTGCCCGTGATATGGAAAGCCATAGGGAACAGGACATTATATCCTCTGAGCCTCTTATACCTAGCCACAATATCTCCTATGGTATAGGTTCTCCCATGACCAATGTGCAGTGGGCCATTAGTATATGGGTAGGGAACCGTGATGAAGTATTTCTCCTTGCCCTCCTCGGGCCGAGGCTCGAATACACGGTCCTCCGTCCATCTCTTCTGCCATTTAGCCTCGATCATCCTTAGATGTTCTAGGAAATCTGCTCGGTGCAAAACAGTTTCTCCCTCGCCCGATACCCTCGTTGTTTTGGTCTTGAATTATGCGGAAAAATAAATAATTGCTTTTATGCCCGGCCCCAACACGTTCAATGGCTGGAGGACTAAAGGAGTTTGAGGATGAGTTGCTTCAGGTAGTCCTTATCCGGCAGACCATACGGAGTTAGGGGCTCGTAGCGTTTACGCAGGTTTGTCTCGTAGAGTAGCCTTATTATTTCATCGACATCTTCTCTCGTGAATCCGTAGGTTGATAGCGTCTCGGTAAACCCTATTTTCTCGAGGAACTTATTGAATGCTTCCTGAGCCTTGTCGGCATCTTCGGGGACTGGTTTTAGGCTTGGCTCGAGTGGTTCAAGAACATATTTCATCTCCAATGGTCTCTCGCGGTAGAAATGCCTTATAAGCTCCCGGTACAGTATCGCCAGTCCTGCACCGTGGGGTAGCTCCGGCTTCAGGCCTGATAACACGTGTTCTAGTCCGTGGCCAAGCTGTGTTACGCCATGATCTATTGCTATGCCTGCGAGCATCGAAGCGTATAGTAGCCAGTACCTCGCCTCGAGATCATCGGGCTTCTCTACTGCTACTGGGAGGTATTTGACGATCAGGGCTACCGCTTCCCTCGATAATAATCTGGAGTACGGGCTGCTTAGCGACGAGGTACTGGACTCGACCGCGTGCGCGAATGCGTCCAGGGCGGTGTATCTTGTCTGGTTCGTGGGTAGTGTCACTAGGTACCTAGGATCATCTATTGAGGCTGTAGGGTATCCGGGCCCGAAACCTATTTTCTCGCGTGTTTCAGTTATTGTGACGACGGAGTACCTATCGATCTCCGTTCCCGTTCC
>Ga0256831_1000350_pt1 | contig 24218 bp, 28 predicted proteins | sample 132544metaG_FD_189087 | JGI IMG/M metagenome (GOLD analysis project Ga0256831, IMG submission 189087) | Hydrothermal vent microbial communities from Lau Basin, Pacific Ocean - 132-544 | ecosystem: Environmental > Aquatic > Marine > Hydrothermal vents | place: Pacific Ocean: Lau Basin | collected... | reverse complement strand
GTGATCGAGCTAGATGGGAAATGCGTGGTCGTGCCTATAGACGGTGTCACACTAGGTTCTGAGCAATGCAGTGAATCCTTCGAGGCCTCACTGATAGAGGCGAGGGATAGGAGGGGTTATAGGCTCGCTGTTTATGAGACGCAGTATGGGACTGTAAAGGTTTCAGCACCGAAGGATAAGGAGCTCCCCGAACATGCTGTCTTATGCCTCAGTAAGTACACCGTTCTAGACGAGTGTTAGCCCACAAGCCTCACTCTGCCTTCGACCGTGCTCCGTGACAATAACCCTAGTAGGAGTGGCTATCAAGCTGACTTTAGCATCGTGAGGCTCCTGGGGCAAGGGCTTATTAACCACCTGGACGTCGTGGACGGTAGTCGCTACAGGGGTGCACTGGGAGACCAGGCCTACCCGTGAGAGAATATCAAACTCCTTGTCCCCGTATCCTTCTCCCTTGCCGAGTCTCCCTCCGTTCAAGTCGACTGCTACACTTCCCTCTACTATTAGATCGATCCTTTCAACAATGTCGACAAGCTTCTCGGCTGGAACTTCTATTCCCAGGGAGAAGGCTCCTTTGATGGTTGAAGCCTTAGACAAGTAGCTCCCCGGTATCTTGGAGGGGTCGAGGACGAGGAATCCGCCTCTCAGCCTCGGCGTTGGCATGATTAATAGCTTGCCGTCCCGGAGAACCTTATATCTAACAGGTCTCTGCGGAGCGTCAGGGTTGACCTTCACCACTCTGGCTACCCGATAAATATTTGTGGAGACTAGTTTCTCAGCAGCCTCCCTCGACCCCTTGAAGTTCGGGATCCTATGGTATACGGGTCTGGGGAAAGCTGCTATGCCTTCTTCTTCCATGAGCCTCCATATTTTCATTCTAATGGATTCCTTATCGTTCCCCAATGCCATTCACCCTTACTTTCACAGGCTCCCAAGTAGGAAGCCCACGAGGCCGGTGAACATTGCCGCTAGAACTATCTTCTTATGCCTCAACGCGTTCTCCCTGGAAGGGTTCTTGTATACAACCATGATAGAATAAATGAGAAGCGCGTCGGTCAAAGCAACTGGAATACCGTAACCCAGAGTGTTCACTCCCCCTATAACCAGGGGTAGCGGGCTGAGCGCTATCGCCGTCAGATACAGGAGTATTGCAAACCTGCTGGAAAATCTTGCACCCCTCGTTATTGCCAGGGATTTAACTCCCTTCACCTTATCCCCCTCCACGTCCGCTATGTCCTTAACAATTTCCCTGCCCAGTCCCGTTAGGAAGACCATCAGCCAGTAGACGGCTATAGTCGCAGTGAACCTTTCAACTACAAGGGCCCCGTAAAGAATGGGTATGCCAATATTGTAGGCAACCATTAGGTTACCGGGTAAACCCATCTTCTTGCCCTTCGCGTTGTAGTAAACCCCGACTAACAAGCTGAACAGTGCTAGGGCGAAAGTGTATATTCCTGTTACAGCTGACGTTAGCAGTCCAGTTAAACCTAGTATCCAGGCAAGCCTATAAGCCCCTTTAACGCTGGCTCTCCCAGATACCAGAGGCCTGTCAAGCCTGTTAGCCCTATCTATATCCAGATCATAAATGTCGTTCGTAACCATTGAGACCGCGCAGAACGTGAATCCGACAATAAAACCGGAAAACAGCCTTGTAATACTAGCCCCAAGGATACCCCTCCCAGCAGCTATGGCAGCGCCTACTATTACAGCGAACCCTATCATTATACAGTTAGCAGGCCTCATCAGCTCAATGTACCCTTTCGCCAAAACCCAGACCTCAACGTTAAAGTCTTCATACAGCGAAGTGAATTATAAATTAGGCTCGAGGTGCAGGCTACGTGGGATCGAAGCACTGGGTCGACATACTCGCAGAACAGCTAGCCGAGAAGCTTTCAACCAGGAACAAAGAAGTATACGTCTTTAACGGAGGACTAAGCGTCTCAGGAGTCCAGCACATAGGCAGGTTGAGAGGCGAGGTAATCCTACCCGAGGTCATACGGAGAGTCCTAGAATCACGGGGCTACAAGATAAAGCAGCTCCTCACACTATACACTCAGGACGCCTGGAAGGGTAAGAAACCGCAGCTACAAGCATTCGACAACCCTGAGGAGGCCAGGAAATACGCGGGCTGGCCATTGGTCAACGTCCCCGACCCGAAGGGATGCCATGACAACTGGGTCGACCACTACTGGAGCGACTTCGGCCCATACCTAAAAGAGTTCACGGACGGGAAGATAGAGGTGGTTACAACCACAGAGCTCTACAGAGGACCCATGAAGCAGTTCGTAATCGAGACAATCAGGAAGAAGGACAAGGTCAGAGAGGTCGTTAACAAGTACAGGGGCCGTAATAAGTATCCCGAGGGATGGATACCCTTCGAGCCTATATGCAGTAAATGTGGTAGGATCGATAAAACAGTGGCGCTCAGCTATGACGAGAACGACGGCACAGTCGAGTATAGATGCAAGTTCTGCGGCAACCACGGCAGAGCCCGGCTTGAGGAAGGAAAGCTGAACTGGAGGATAGAGTGGACCGGTATATGGAAAGTCCTAGGAGTAGACTTCGAGCCTTACGGTAAAGACCACGCCACACCCGGGGGAAGCCGCGACTCCTGCAAAGAACTGGCAACAGCAGTCTACGGATTCGAGCCGCCTGAGGGAGAGTGGTACGAGTGGGTCTCCCTGAGGATAGGTGGGAGAGAGGCAGACATGACGAGCAGTGGGTTCGTAGGTATAACCCCGAGGGAATGGCTGGAGATAGCTCATCCCCACATCCTCCGGTACATATACATCTCAACTCACCCGAGGAGAAAGCTTGTTATAGACCTCCAAGAGATCCCGCGTTACTATAACGAGTACTATCGTGCCGAGAGAATATACTTCAAAGCGGAAACAACAGGTGATAAAGAAGAGGACGAGTACCTGGCAAGGTCATACGAGCTCTCCCACCCTAAGAACCCTCCTGCAAAGCTCCCGGCTCAGGTTCCCTATACCCATATAGCCCTAATGGTCCAGAATCTGCCGAGGGAAAACATGTTTGACCATGCAATTAAGAGACTTAGGAAGACTGGCCATGTAGGGGAACTAGACGATTACAGTAGGAAATGGCTTGAAGAACTAGTGGTTAAGGCGTACAACTGGGTTGAGAAGTACGCGCCTGAACACTTGAAGTTCAAGGTACCTGAAGAGCCCCCAGTCCAAATATACAAGGACCTCAAGTACAGGCGGGAACTCGGGCTTCTAGCAGAGAAGCTGGCCAACCTTGACTCATGGGACGAGGAATCGATAAAGAACGCTATGATAGAAGCAGGCGGCGGAATGAGCCCAAAGGAGAGGAGAGAGTTCTACAGGGATTTCTACCTGGCAATACTCGGCAAGCCTAAAGGTCCGAGGGCAGCACCCCTCCTAGCCGTGCTGGACAAGGAAATGGTTATAGAGAGGCTCAGGCTTGCATCGAGGGGTGAGTGATTCTTGACGCCGGGGCTATATACTAGGACGGGAGATGAAGGTATGACCTATTGCTACTTCCTAAATAAGAGGATACCAAAGGACCACCCTGTAATGGAGTTTATAGGAACCCTGGATGAAGCAAATAGTAGCATAGGCCACGCCATAAGCCTCCTAAAAGACGTACCAGGCTCCGAGGAGATCGCGGAAACCCTGAGAAACGTGCAGAGGCTAATATTCAGAATAGGATTCCTACCCGCCAAACCTGAGAGTCTCTCCGAGAAAGACATAGAGTGGATGGAGAATCTAATAGACAAGTACTACGGGAAAGCCCCATTAACGAATTTCATACTCCCAGGAGGCCATCCCGCGGCGTCACAGCTCCATATAGCAAGAACCATCACGAGGAGGGCTGAGAGAAGACTGGTAAGACTGGTTGGAGAAGGACTATACCCAAGAATAGCGTTGAAGGCAGTGAACAGGCTAAGCGACCTCCTCTTCGCAATAGCCTTATATATCAATAAGATAGCGGGCGTGGAGGAAGTGCCCCTCTAAGGCGATGCGGGCTCCTGGGGACAGGCCACTTCACCGGCCCCCTGATTAAAGGGAGGCCTCTGTTGATGGCGTATCTATCATCGCCCTGCTATACGTTCAACTAGTGTGAATAAAGGATTTAAGAATCTTGGATAGGCTCCCCGGGCTTTTCAGTGCAAGTCTCAGCAGACTCGCCTTTGTGAAGTCTCCTAGACCAACCCTTATGATAACCTCTGGATTCAATGATCTTAGGAAGTCTGCCCGCGACTTAGGCGCCAGCTTCTTTACTCCCTCGAGTATTCTTCTCTGCAAGCTAACCTTCCAGTATACACTTGATTTCTTAATAGCTTGAACAGGGTCTTTACCTCTGGCCAGCGCTTCGCCGACCTCGTATCCGATGATCATTGAAGGCCTTATGCCTTCCCCGGTTAATGGGAAAACGGATCCTATAGCCTCTCCCACAGCTAAGATGTCTTCTGACGGGATTATTCCTCCAACAGCTAGTTTTGCACCTTCCAGCGGTGATATAGGCGTGGAGCCTCTTATCCTACTGTCCTTCTTGATGAACTTGCTAAGGAGTAGTCGAAGGGTTTTCGCGTCCCTGAATCCTCCTACTCCCACTTTAACAGTGTTTCTATCGAGTGGGAAGACCCAGTAGTATCCTATTATGTCTGAGTCGAAGTAGAACTCAAACATTTCTCCCCAGGACGTACTGGTTTTCAGGTGTATTTGAACAGCATTTATGGTTTCTCCCTTGTACCACGGTACACCGGTAGCTATAACCAGGTTTTCCTTGCGTGACAGTGATTTCAGCTTGCTGGGAGTGACAGGGCTCTTATACCTAACCTCTAGTCCGTACTCTCTAGCCAGCTCTTCGAGCATTACTCTCTTATCAACGATTACCCCCAGGTTGTTACCAGTATAGTCGAGGGCGTGTTTCCCGTCTACATACAGTGAAGCACCATCTATATGCTTCAAAATGGATTCTTCAGGTATTTTGAATGGAAGTGTTCCCGGTAGAGGTATACCCCACCCACACGGCTTCAGGGCAAGCCTCGGAGCTGCTTCTAGAAGTGTTACATTATAGCCGTGTTTGGACAGGTTCACTGCTGAAGCTATACCTGCCGGGCCAGCGCCTATGATGGTGTAGCCGTCGTTTTCAGCCACTCTTCACCGCACCCTAGCCAATTTATCTAGTGCAGGGGTTCTTTATAAAGGACGTAGAGGTATTATATATGAAGTAAAAGGGTGTGCATTTGATTGATGAACAAAGAGTCTAAGATACTTGAAACCAGGCCTCACCCGGCGAGTTTCCTGTGGTCGTACCTGCTCTGGATATACCTGTTCATAGTGTCTATTGTGACGTATCTGGACCCAAGCGTTTACTCACCCCTCTGCGGCAGGATTAGCTTCGTATCATGCAGCCACATAGCGTTTGCATCCTGGATTGTACTGGTTATTGTGCCGTTCCTGGTCAAAGCGTATAAGGACGTGTCTATAGGCTACCTCCTACTCGGCATACTCATAATTGCATTCGGCCCCATACTACAGGTCCTCGGCTACGGGGGCTGGGAATACTCTTACATCGCAGGCATCGTTCTAGGATTAATTGGTGTAGCGGCGATAGAAGCCCATAGGCGGGCCCACCACTACACCATTACTGATAGGCGGGTCATCATAGAATACAATAGCTTCTACAAGAAAAGGAGGAGGGATCTGGTTTACGAGCGGGTTCAGGAATTCATAGTGGAGAAGCCTTTGCTTGGAAGGATATTCAATTTCGGCCACATATTTCCCATAACGGCATCCGGAATAGGAACCGGTAGTGACGCCATAACAGTAGGCGGCGGAGTGGATGCTAAGGGTGTAATAGGAGGTGTTGCCTCTACTAGGACTGTTGAGATGCCCAGGGCTAAGAGCTTCTATATCCTTTACGGTATACCTGACCCGGAATCCGTGTATGATAAGCTAGTGAATCTCCAGTCTATGAGCCAGTCGGCCCCATATCTAAGGGAGCTGGTTACCGATATGAAGAAACTAGTTGAGGACAAGGAGAAGTGAAGCGCTAAATAGTAACGCTCTACTCCAGATATTTTCCGGGGGTAACTGTTGCAGCAAAGAGGTAGCGTCGGGGCCTACAAGTACAGAGCAGTGATTCTCGACGCGGTCCACGGGTTTATACCTGTAAACGAGGCAGAATACAGTCTCCTCCAGACACCCTTCATGCGTAGACTCCACAATATAACCCAGCTTGGCCTCACTTACCTCGTGTATCCCGGCGCCCACCACACGAGGTTCGAGCATAGTATTGGAGTTATGCATTTGATGGGCAAGTTCTCCGAGAAACTTGCTAGCGTGATGCAGGAGAATAGTGATCTATGCCTCTCAATTACCAGCGAGTGCAAGAAGAGGGAGCTTAAGAACTTCATCCAGCTCTCCAGGCTAACCGGCCTCCTCCACGACCTGGGCCATATGCCTTTCAGCCACCAGCTCGAGATAGCGTTGAGTAATGCTAGGAACGACGGTTTGATCAGTCTGGACTGGATGAACGGTTTCAACGGTAAGATCCACGAATACTATACGTTGAGTTTCATCAGGTCTCTAGCTGAATCCATTGTGGGAAGGAGGCTTAAACTATATCATTTCCTTCAAGGAGTAGAGGATGCCTTATCCCGCTATAAGAACCCCCGGAAGGAGGTCATGGAGAAACTAGGCCTCCGCCCAGGAGCCTTCACGGTGGTGAGCCAGCTCATATCGGGCACTATAGACGCGGACAGACTAGACTATGTCTTAAGGGACTCGTTGCACACGGGAGTGGTCTACGGCCGCGTCGATATTGACAGACTCATATATGCCCTAACACTTGACATAAGCAATGGGAAACCCCAAGTTATGTATGACATAAGGGGGCTTTCAGCGCTGGAAGACATGTTCGACTCGAGGATAAAAATGTACAAATGGCTCTACCTCCACCACAAAAACACATCCTTCTACATAGCTCTAACAAGGATACTGGAGAGAATTATCGATCTGTGGGACAAAATAAGGGAAATTGTATATCCAACACTACCCCGTGACATGTCTATAGAAGAGTTCTTGAACCCGGTCAAAGCAGCAGAGCTAATCGGAGCAGGGCAGATACTCTATGACGAGCAGGAGTTCATCCAAGCAGCTAAAGCCCTCAGATGGCTTGGTGACCCATTAGGCTCTAGATGGGCTTCCAGTATAATGGAGAGAAGGGATCTTCTCCCGGTGTCTATAATAAAGAGGATGGGGGACATTACGCTATACACGAGGGATAAACCACAGGAATTCCTGAGGAAGCTATTCAAATCTATATCTTCACCCGGTAATGTGAAGCTAATCGAAGACAAACTACTGGAGAACTATAAGGCCAAACTAGGCCCCCATTTAAAGGAACAGTGCAAAATACCTGAAAGCAAAGCCAAATTCATTGTCTCAGCCCTCAGCATCGAGAAGAGAGCCTTCAAAAGGGACCTGAAGATTAGAGGCACCAGGATACTAGAAGTGTCCGGTGTATCAAGCCACATAAGGGGAATACACTACTCTGCGAGCGAGCCCATAATATACGTTCACGCCTACTCGGAGGATACATGTGAACACATCTTCATAAGGAGGAACTCTAGCCGGATAAAAGAGCTTGTTATAGAAGTATTGGCAACCATGGATTAGCCTAGAACTCATATCCCAGCGACAGCCCAGCTTCCTCTAGCATCTTCTCAGCCATGAAATAAGGGATCAACGCCAACGCTTGCGTGTACTTGTTATCTGGTAGGTCCCAAATGAACCTGCCGGCCTCCTCTACAACTGAGCGTAGCCTGCTGATTCCCTTCTTAACATACTCCGCGTAGTCAGGTATATCATCGTCAACCCATTCCCTGCCGGGGTCGAGGTATTTTATGAAGAGCTTCACTCCGGGCTGGATCTTGCTCCAAGGAGTGTTTTCCTGTACTGTTGCGAGGTCAACTATGTCATCGGCTATCTGGTATGCCAAGCCCAGCTTGTCCCCGTACTTGCTAAGCGTGTCTATATACTCATCCCGCCCAGCCGATATAGCGCCCAGTATTACAGCCAGCCTGAACAGCGCCCCCGTCTTATAGATTGCAACGTTCTCATAGTCCTCAGGTTTCAGTATAGGGTAAAGGAAGCTATCAGCGACCTCTCCCCTGGTGGTCTGTTCCCAAGCCCTTATAACATGCATTATCGCCTTGAAACCGTATTTCTCCACGATCCTCTGGGCTACAGATATTATCAGAACGCTTACAAGCACCGTCTTAGATATGCCGTGGACGATCCAGCTCGCCTTCCTATTCCGCCGGAACTCGTCGACATCCACGACATCGTCTAGCGCGAGCGAGGCGGCCTGGACCAACTCTATAGCTACCGCGGCATCAAGGGCGTCTTCGGCGTTACCTCCCAGAGCCTTCGCTGTTAGAATTGTAAGGAACCCCCTGAACCTTTTACCGCCCTCAGTAATGTACCTCTGTATCTCCAGGACCTGGGTGTGCTTGTCAATAGAGAACTCCTTGAGCCTCTCATCTATCAATTCCCTAGATCTAATCCACTCGTCTACAATAACCTTCTTTATATCCTCGACCTGCTCACTGTTAAGCGCTGTCAGCTCCAACGCCTGCACCTTCAATCCACATGAAGAATGACCATTGGGACATATATTAATACATCCATAAATAGACGCAAACGCAACCTTAATCCCCGGGTGCACACGTTTTGGATCTCCAGGAAATCTATAATGATTCCCTGAATGCAATCAAGGTAATATCCGGGCCGCTTCACGAGACACCACTAGACTTCTCCTCAACATACAGCAGGATAACAGGGGCGAAAGTATACCTGAAACTAGAAAACCTACAGAAAACTGGTTCATTCAAGGTACGAGGAGCTTACTACAAAATATGGAGCCTAAAAGACAACGAAAAGAAAGGCGTTGTCGCGGCAAGCGCCGGGAACCATGCCCAAGGAGTGGCATTCGCAGCATCCAAGCAGGGCATACCGTCCATCATAGTTATGCCTGAAACAGCCCCTATTTCGAAGGTTGAAGCCACAAAGAATTACGGAGCCGAAGTGGTTCTGCATGGAAGAGTCTACGATGACGCTCTATCCAAAGCCCTAGAAATAGCCGAAGAGAAAGGCTACACATTCATCCATCCCTTCGATGATCCCAAAATAATAGCTGGACAAGGGACAATCTTGCTTGAAGCCGCTAAACAACTGGGAGGTAAACCGGACACTGTAATCGTCCCCATAGGAGGCGGGGGGCTAGCATCTGGTATAATAGCAGTGGCAAGATCGTTGTGGGGAAATAGTGTTAGGGTAATAGGCGTAGAACCAAGCTATGCCGCCAAGTTCACTGAAAGCATTAAGAAGGGTCACCCGGTAACTGTTCCCGCCAGACCAGGAATAATGGACGGGCTAGTCGTTAAGAAACCCGGTAACATAACATTCAACATAATATCAAGGCACATAGACGGCATAGTCACAGTTGACGACAAAGAGGTCAGCCAGGCAATATACCTATTGCTGGAGAGGAATAAAACACTTGCAGAAGGCGCTGGAGCAGCACCCCTCGCAGCCCTACTATCAGGGAAGATCAGTGTGAGAGAGAACGAGAAAGTGCTACTCGTAGTTTCCGGGGGAAACATTGATCCCTCGAGACTTGTGAGAGTAATAAACTATCAGCTAGGAAGGAGGCATAGGATAATAAGGCTGGAGGGATTAATCCCCGATGAACCAGGATCCCTTAACACTGTCCTAGAGATATTCGCCAAGGCGAGGCTTAACATCATAGATATCCGGCATGACCGGGTAAGCCCGGTCCTCGAGCCTGGATGGGCTAAAATAGAAGTGTTCGCGGAGACGCCGAGCGAAGAGGCTGTTAGGAAAGTTTTAGAGAAACTAAGCGGTGAGGGGTTCCCATTTAGAATACTGAAATTCTAGTTTCTTACTCTATCACCGTGATGTTTTCCTCGGGGAACCCCATCTCTATAAGTATTTCCTTGACACGATCCCTGTGGTCTCCCTGTAGCTCTATCCTTCCATCCTTAGCTGTTCCTCCGGTCGCCAACCTCCTCTTAAGATCTGACGCCAGTTTCTTCAGGTTGACCTCCTTCTCGTTTAAACCATCTATAATGGTTACCTCCTTACCAAACCGCCTCTTTTCAAGCCTTATCTTTATCTCCTGTTGCTCGGTGACAAGTTGCTCGCAGAGCTCGGGGGGTAGTCCTCCGCAGAGAGAATCGAGTTCACCCATGGCTTTTCTTACACCCATACATGTTTTACACGTAAATTACACGTGGTTCCATAGTAACGGAATGGGGGTTCGGAAAAAATAAATATTTATCCTCTCGCACACAAAACCACATTAATCCAGGTGTACCATAGTGGAAAGATATGTCGAGAACGACGAGGACATCGAGTACCTATGCCCTAACTGTGGGGCAATAGTCAAGAGGAGCGAGATAGAGCTCCTGCCAAGCCTCATGTGCCCCCGATGCGGTTTCAGGGGATTGTTCAAGCTGAAAAGGCCAGGCAAAATACTCTTCAGGGCCGTCTAACCCTTCAAGTATTTCCTCTTAAACACCATGGCGGACAACTCAACGACCAACTTAGCCGCTAGAACACTCGTTATCCCCGAAGGATCGTAGGAAGGGTTAGCCTCCATAACGTCGAACCCTATGATCCTATCATCAATTATTCTCCATAGGAAGTCTAGTACAAATGATGGAGACAACCCCTCTGGCTCAGGGTTCCCTACCCCTGGAGCGTATGAAGGATCGAAGACGTCCATATCTATGCTGACGTAGAACCGGTTGCAGCTAGAAAGGAACCTTTTAGCCTTCAGAACAGTCATTTCCAACCCAATATCTCTTGCCTCCAAACTAGTGACAACCTCGAACCCCTTGCTCTCCGCGAACCCGAATTCGTCAGGCGAGAACCCCCTAGCTCCGAGGTAGAAGACACTCAGTCTTCCACCATACTTTTCCCATAGCCTCCTAACAACACTGGCATGACTATACAAACAGCCGAGATACTCTTTCCGGAGATCCATGTGAGCGTCAATCCACACGAGACAAGGCTCTAGGCTCCTATAAGCAGATAAAGCCCCCAGTGTACCAAGATGCTCACCTCCGATCATAACGATAGTCTTATCCCGCTGTGTGGAAACATCCTTGTATACGTCCTCAACCCTCCTCACAGTCTCCTTCGGGTCACCGTACACGACTGCAACATCGCCTAGATCACTTATCCCCCCATGGTAGTCTATGTCGACCCCCGCTCTCAGACTGTTGTATTCAATATACCTCGAAGCTTTACGGATCTCTGATGGCCCGAATCTTTGCCCGGGCCTATACGAGGAGGTAGAGTCATATGGGAATCCAACGAGTAGAAACCTACTCTTATCTACCGGGCTAGAGTACCCGCCGAAGCTCTCCGGGTTCTCCAGCAAGTACAATGACTCCATCAGCGACACCCACTGGTAAAACCTGGCTTCTTTATTTATAATCCTATACCGTTCCCACTAGCAATCCCGGGTAGACCGTTATGGCGAGCGTTGAGGAAGACAAGTATGAGAGGCTCATGGATCTAGCTAAGAGAAGGGGGTTCCTATGGCCCTCCTACGAGATATACGGCGGTGTAGCAGGCTTCTACGACCTAGGGCCATACGGTATCTCACTGAAGAACAACATAATCAACAAGTGGAGGGAGTACTTCATTAGGAGACACCAGGACATGGTCGTAGAAGTCGAGACCCCGGTTATAGGACCCGCAAAAGTCTACGAGGCATCCGGCCACGTAGAGAATTTCACGGATCCAATAGTCGAATGCCTCAAGTGCGGCCGGAAGTTCAGGGCAGACCACCTTGTGGAGGAAAAGCTGGGTATAAGCGTGGAGGGGCTCACCCCAGAGGAGCTAACTAAGCTGATAAGAGAGAACAACATTAAATGCCCCGTATGCGGCGGCGAGCTAGGAGAAGTCAAGACGTTCAACCTGCTCTTCGAGACTAGAATAGGGCCGTACGAGTCTAACAAGGGGTACATACGTCCAGAGCTAGCCCAAGGCATCTTCGTAGCCTTCAAGAGAGTCCTCGAGGCAATGAGGAACAGGCTACCACTGGGTATAGCCCAGATAGGCAGGGTCGGTAGAAACGAGATAAGCCCCCGTCAGGGAGTCATAAGGCTCAGAGAGTTCACAATAATGGAGATGGAGTTCTTCATAGACCCGAAGAGAGAGGAATGCCCCATCCTCAGCAAAGTTGAGGACGTAGATCTCTACATACTGACGCAGAAGGCTAGGCTGAACGGGGAACCGCCGGAAAAGTACAAGGCGGGAGAAGCTGTAGATGAGGGGATCATCGTACACGGATGCCTGGCTTACTGGATGGTTGTAGGAAAGAAGTTCGTCGAAAGCCTCGGAATACCTGGCGACAGCATAATGTTCGAGGACAAACTCCCTGATGAACGAGCCCACTATAGTAGCCAGACATTCGACCAGAAAGTAAAGGTGTCTAGGTGGGGATGGATCGAAATAGCGGGACACAGCTATAGAGGCAACTATGACCTCTCCAGGCACATGAAATACAGTGGTAAAGACCTAAGAGTATACAGGAGCTATCCTGAACCGGTGATCAGGAAGACTGTGAAGTACCTGGTCAACAAAGCCCTTATAGGCAGGATGTACAAGAAGGACGCGCCTAACGTAATATCTATCATAGAGAAGTATGGTGTAGAGAAACTGTACAATGAACTAGCCGACAAGGAGGCTATTGTAATAGACGGCTACCGTATCACCAAGGACATGATTATAATGAAAATTGTCGAAGAAAAGATTACCGGAGAGAAATTCGTTCCACACGTGATAGAACCCTCCTTCGGAACTGATAGAATAGTATTCGCCACACTGGAACACGCGTATAGAGAGAAAGATGGAAGGAGAATACTAAGCTTCCCCAGGGACATAGCCCCCGTCCAAGTATCTGTCTTCCCTCTAATAGAGAAAGATGAAAAACTAAGGGAAATAGCTACCAGCTTATACAGGGACCTAGTTGACAAGGGGTTCACGGCAATCTATGACGACTCGGGGAACATAGGTAGAAGATATGCTCGGAGCGACGAGATAGGAGTACCGTTCGCCGTAACCGTGGACTACCAGACACTAGAAGATAAAACCGTAACCGTGAGGGACAGGGATACATGGAGGCAGGTTAGGGTTAACATTAATAGATTACCAAACCTAATTAGAATAGGACTTGGAAGCAAGCTTCCATTGGAGGAGCTTGTATCCAAAATATGACGGAAGGGTGGGATCGAGGCATGAGCGGCGAAGAGAGGAGGATTGACAAGATACTCGACTTCATACCATCAGCGAGCCAGCTCAAGGAAACCAGGAAAGTCCTCAGGGAAAAAAGGGTTAGAATAAGATACGATGACGAACTCGACGAAGAAGAAGCAAGAATATCATCCAGGCTCGCCAGGGAACTCGGTATAAAAGACTACCTGGAAATAGTAGTAGCGGGCAAGAAGAGGTTCGCTTTCAAAGCCATAATCGAGGATGACGTAGAGGAAAACATAGTCTATGTAAACGGAGATCTAATGGAGGAGCACGGCATAGCAGACAACAGCATAGCCACAGTCAGGGCCCATAAGGGAGGAGAGAAGCTGGGAGTAAGACTAGACATTTCCTCGGAAGAGTAAAAACACCAACCTCCCCATAGCTATATGAACTCTAATCCACGCATTTTCTAAAAATGGTGCAGTATGATTGTCGGTGAGTGACCTAGAGGCAATACTCTACCAGAGACTCGACCTAATAGACTACGCGGAGGCCATGATAGAAAAGATAAAAACCGGGGAAAAAGACGAATCCGCCATAACAGAGCTATCACACATAATTGGCAGGCTGAGAGTACTGAGAACAAGGTTACACGAATTAATCACCAGAATCGGGTCAAGCAATGATGTCGATACACTATTATCTTATTACAAGTTCATATCAGCCCCCAAAGAACAGGAAATACTTTCCACTCTACTCCTCCTCGACGTAGGAGACGATGATTTCAAGGAGACCGTGAGAAAAGACCTCGACGACCTATCACGGCTACTGACCAGCCTAACCACATAGCACTTCACACAACGCTGTATTCACAGGGATCCTTTAACTTTTTAAACACGAATAATCGAAAGCATACTAATAGAAACTGATTAACCAGTAACAGACCAGTAGGTGTGTAGGATGGGAGAGGAATACTATGAAGAAGCCGATATGTACAATGAGAACAACGTGGTTGAGGAATCGATAGCTGAGATGAGCATAAAAGAACAACTCTCCAACATAGCGATAAACTTCTCAAACATGGCTTCAACCGCTTCAAAAATGATAGAAATAGCCCTGAACGCCGAGAACGACGATCTGGCAGTGGAGAAACTCAAGAAAATGTATGAACGCGAGATACTGGGAGTCAAGGACAAGATCGACGGCGGCAGAGAAAGGCTCTTCCGCTACCTGTCCCGTATGAGGGAAACTATCTCCTACCTTTCAGCCTACGCTCAAATATCCATACTGTACACCAAAGCAGCACAGTACATCGAGGGGTTCGCGTATAGGTTATTCCTTTACACCAGTAAATACCAGAAAATAGACGATGACGTCAAGCAAGACCTGAGAAAGCTCTCTGGATACCTGGTCGATATGTCGGGTAGCCTCATAAGAGTCTTCCGAAGCCTAGGGGTTAACAAGACAATAGTCCGGGACGCCATATCAGACGTTAAAATAAAGGAAGAAGAAGCAGACTCGGCCTACAGGACTCTCTATGTAAAAGTCATAGAGAGATACTCCAGTAATGTGAAGAACCTGCTGTTACTGGCGGGACTTGTCGACAGCTTGGAAAACTCCATAGACCTCCTGAAAGACATTAGTGATTACAGTCTAATACTCATATAACTCCATCATCCCCCACATGACACTCCGAGCATTATAGAAACAAGAACGAGAAGCCTCCACCCTAACCTCATAACCGTCTTAGACCACGGATTAATCCTACACGTTAGTTCTCAAGGTGTCAAGAATTGGATGAGAAAATAAAGGGGTACCTGCACGGCAAATCAGTTATTGTACCCGATACTATCCAATCAAAGAAACTCTATACACACGGGTTCTACGGTAAACCCCTAGGGGTAGATAAGCCGGGTAAAACAGAGTGGAGTGCCCCCCTTATACTCTCCCTACTTGAAGCCCTCTACCTCACCGAGAAAGGAATCCTAGAGGTCTATGATGCAGAGCAAGACAGTATGATAGGTCCGGACCGCCTGAAAGCCCTGCTTTCCAATAGGGAGAAAACGCTCTACATGGTATACAGGGACCTCCGGAACAGGAAGCTTATAGTGAGGTCGGGGCTTAAGTTCGGCGCGCCATTCGCCGTCTATAGATTCGGCCCGGGCATCGACCATGCCCCCTTCATAGTTGAGGTGAAAGAGAAGGATGAGGTTTTCGACCCAATCGACATTGTAAGGGCTGGAAGACTAGGGCACAGCGTCAAGAAAACGTATGTCGTCGCACTGGTTTCAGAGTCGAATGTCTCCTACATAATATTTAAATGGTTTAAGCCCTAGTATTCTATTCTAAAGGAACACTTGGAAGCGGTGAACTAGACAGCAAGGATTTTTAACTGGTGAGCAGACTGTGAGTATTCTCCTCGTCAAGGTGGTGTTCCTATATGTCCTATAGAGACAGGAGAGATAATCGAGAACGAGGCTATGGACGCGGAGGCTACAGTAGAGACCGGCGCCACAGCGGTGGAAACCCAAGGTATACCAGCAGGCCGAGGCAGCAGCCAAGGGACCACCGAGACCAACAAGGCCGCCAGTCTAAGCCCATGCCGAAGCCCAACGGAGTAATGTGCAGCCCCTTATGCCCATACTTCCGCTGTAGCAAGAAAGCTCTGCTCATCACAACAGAGCACTACCGCGGGCAACCCATAAAAGAGGCTTACTGCAGGTGGATAGGTGACAAGTGCATAGGTGCACAGTGCCAGTATGCATACTGTGCACTCCAAAAAATGTTGCCTGACGGTAGGTGTGGATGGGCGCTGGAGAAGAGGCAGAGGGCCAAGAAGGAGTTCGACGAGGAGCTGGAGGGAGAGGAGTTCAGCTTTAGGTCTAAGAGTCTTCTAAGCAAGCTGGGGTTCAAGGAGGACGAGTTCTAGCTGTCCCCCCAGTGCTTATATAGCTCATTGTCAACTCCAAGTACATCCAGTATTTTACCCGCTATAAAACCCACCATATCATCTATCGTCCTAGGATTATAGTAGAACCCGGGTGAAGCGGGGAGAACAACTGCTCCAGCCTTAGCCAGCTTCAACAGGTTCTCAAGGTCGATAATGCTGAGAGGAGTCTCCCTCGGTACTACTACAAGTCTCCTCCTCATCCGAAGCATAGACCCGGCAGCTCTGGCGATGAGATTGTCCTGTATTCCATTCGCTATCTTCGCTATGGTGTTCATGCTGGCAGGAACCACGACCATGCACTCGGGTAGTCCGCTGCTACTAGCGAATGGCGCTCTGAAATCATCCTCGCTGTAAACAGTTATTCCACCCGGTATCCTGGGCTCCCTGCCCAGCTCCAGCCGCGCGACCTCAATGGCCGACTCGGATAGTATTACACCCTCTATGTTCACACCCAAGTCGATAGAGGCCTCAAGGAGCTTTTCCGCGTAAGCTATTCCACTAGCTCCTGTTACTGCTACTAGAACACTTTTACATCCGGGCACTCGGTTTCACCTAACACCTCACTAACTCCTTCAACCATTTCAGCATACGCCTTACCGCCGTAAGCGACAAACACAACTACATCCGGGTGTTCACTAGCTTTAACAACTTCAGCCATGGCCTTGGCAACTTCCCTGACACCCAGCCCTCCGACACCCGCGCCCATCGCGGGGAATGCTACGCTTTTAACGCCTAGTCTAACAGCCTCCTCTAACGCCGCCCTGGTTGCTTTCACCGCGTTCTCGAGAGGTATCCTCATAGCGGGATACTCCATTGTCGGGGCATGGATAACGTATTTAGCTTTAAGCCTGCCGGCAGTCGTTGACACTGCTCTACCAACGGGAACTGGGCCCTTACTAACAGCCTCCTTCTCTATCTCAACTCCTCCCTTCCTTTTAATCGCTCCAGCCACTCCGCCGCCCATCCAGAGCTGGCTGTTGGCAGCGTTTACAATGGCGTCAACATTAGCCTCAGTTATGTCCCCCTCAACAACTACCAGGACACCTTTCCCAATATCGAAGCACTTCACTCCAGGAACACCCCTCTTCCAACTAAACAATTATAGTTAAGCGTTCCCCTTAAACTATATGTAAAACCATACTCCAGCTGGTGCTAGGCCGTTGCCTAGGAGGAAGAAAATAACTGCACGGGACAAAGTTCTCATGGCGCTTGAAGAGTCCAGCAGGCCGTTGAGAGTCACGGAGATCTCATCTATGACAGGAGTGAACTACAATACAGTTAGAGGAGTTCTCTACAGGTTAATGAAGGAAGGATTAATAACCAGGTATATGGGAGGTTATCTGTTAAAGACTAAGGCGAACAGAAAATAAGTCTAACAGTAAACTGGGTAAACCGTGGTGTTCAACACTATAACCAGTAGAGGTGGGTGACCAGTGGGCGAGTGTAGAGTTGTGGCTATCGGCGACTGGGATGCCGACGGCACTGTGGCAGCAGCGCTAGTAAAGTATGCACAGAGGGTTCTGAAGTCATATCCTGTCAAGGGCGAGTGTAGCTTCGAGTCAATGCCAGCGGGTCCCAGAAGCATTGATAGTGTATTGAAGGAGGTTGAGTGCCCTACTGTCCTTATGATCCTGGATATTCCCTTCACCCCTAACGTCAAGAGCGCTATAGAAGAGTTCCGGGGCAGATGCGGTGACTCGAGAATAATCTATATAGACCATCACAGGTCCACGATTGTGTCTTCAGTAGAGCTGGAGGACAATTACCGTGTCGAGGTAATTACAGGTGTCACACCTACAAGTATCCTCCTCTACAACATTCTGAGAAGCCTGGGGCTAACATTAACGCCTAGGCTGAAAGAGTTCTCTAAGGCAATAGGTATCCTAGAGCACAGTAGTAGGTATATAGATGAGAACGTGTCGAAGAAAATGGTTGATCTAGCAGCCAGTATATCGAAGACGTTGAACGTTGAGCATGACCCCCAGCTGTGGCAGAGGTTTGTGGACTGGCTTGCTTCACCATTGCCTTTCGACGAGTTCAAATTCAAGCCAAAGTCGATCAAGGCCGAGGCCAAGGTGGAAGTAAAGGATCTATCCCAGATGATTGCGGATGAAAGGGATAAAGAGCTCAAGGAGCTTTCCAGGGAACTGGCTATGAGCGCCCAGAACCTGGGATATATCAAGCTTGTAGATGCGAGGAAGAAGTGGAGGAAGAGGGGGGCAACTGCTCTGGCCTCAAAGATCTACGGTATTCTTAGAAGCCCAGTTGCTTTACTCGTTTCTACCTCGGAGGGCTATACGCTTCTCATAGTCAGGGCTAATAGGGGTCTTGCACAGAGAATAGTGGACTACCTCGACGTTCAGGGTGCCATAGTTGACAAGGGAGGCCACGGTAACATTGCAATGGCGAGGCTGAGGGATGATATTAGCATAGAGAAGCTGAAATCCCTCCTCAGGAGAGCCGTGGTAAGCGCGATGTAGTTTTTAGGCAATTGTACAAGCATACATAGACAAAGAATGATAATACTCCTAGTAAACGATAGATATAAACGGGTAGCTCACGTTCGAACAGACTATCGTCTGACCCGGTGAACAATCATGGCACAACCCTACATAGTAGACATGGTGAGAACTCCTGTCGGAAGATTCGGTAAGAGCCTGAGGAACGAGCATCCGGCAGAGCTAGCTTCCTATGCGGCCAGGAAACTCGTGGAGAAAACTGGTCTGTCTCCCAGCGAGATAGACTTCGTTATAATGGGCCACGTCATAAGGGCCGGGACGAGCATGGATACTGCCAGGCAGGTAGTTATCCGCTCAGGGTTCCCCAAGGAGATAGATGGAATGACTGTTGACATGGTTTGCGCCAGTGGAATGGCGGCCCTAATCACGGCGCACCAGATCATTAGGAACGGTGATGCAGACGTTATTATTGCAGGAGGAGTAGAATCCATGAGCTACGCACCCATCATGTTGCCAAGCAATGCCAGATGGGGCATAAGGCACCTCATAGGTAGGAAAGCGGAGCTTGTAGACGCCATGGTACACGACGGTCTCTACGATATTTTCGAGAAAAGGGTTATGGGTGAAGAAGCTGATCTAGTCGCAAAAGAACACGGTGCAACCAGGGAGGAGCTGGACTGGATAGCGTATGAGAGCTTCAGGAGAGCCGCCGAAGCATGGGACAAGGGATACATGAGTGAACACGTAGTTCCATACGAGAAAAACGGGCAAACGATTCTAGATACAGACGAGGGGATAAGGCGGGATACAAGCCTGGAAAAACTCGGCAGGCTCCCACCAGCATTCTTCCCAGACGGCCTTCATACAGCAGGTAACAGCAGTCAGCTGAGCGATGGCGCTGCAGTACTCCTCGTTATGAGCGAGGACAAGATGAAAGAGCTCGGATACAAGCCTAGGGCGAAAATACTCGGGTACACTTATACTGGAGTTGAGACTTGGAGGTTCCCCGAGGCGCCTGTTTACGCGGTAAAGAAGCTCTTGGCCAAGCTTAACCTGACTGTAAACGATATTGACTACTGGGAGAACAATGAGGCATTCGCAGTGTCAAGCTGGCTCATGCATCACCTACTGGGGATTCCCTATGAGAAACTTAATGTTCACGGCGGGGCCATAGCCATTGGCCACCCGCTCGGGATGAGCGGTGCCAGAATAACCATGGAGCTGATAAACGTGCTTGAGAGGCACGGCGGTAAACGGGGAGTCGCAAGCATTTGTCATGGCTTGGGAGGAGCCGCCGCCCTAGCCCTCGAGCTTGCCTAGCCTTTATGTTTCCTCAGCCATTCCGCCATTCTCTGGTAGTCCCCGAATCTATCCGTGAAGCTTGAGAGAAGCTTCATCCTCTGCCTCCTCCTTGCTAGTCCCTCCATGTAAATAGCTTCCTCCTCTTTATCACGTGGCTTATACTGTGGCACAGGCTTTGAATGACCGTCAGGCCCTACGTGGACTAGGGTGAAGTATGCAGTTGTTATATGCCTCTCGTCACCTGTCATCTCGTTCCTTGACACTACTTTTACAGTTGTTTCTATGCTTTTCCTACCGACGAACGTTAAAGCCGAATAGAACTGAATGGTTTCACCTACCCATATAGGCGAGTAGAAGCAAGTATAGTCAACTGAGGCGGTTACAACAGGATCATGAACATACCTCAACCCTGTTATGCCGGCAAGTTCATCCATAACGTACAGGAGTTTGCTGGCGTCAACAACATCAAGCATCACAGTATCCTCTGGGTAAGCGAACCTATAGCTCTCCAACGATAAACCGGGAACCAGCGGCTTGGGCTTCGACACGTCTCTTATAACCTCTAATTTATTTCTACTGCACCTGTTACCCATGCTTCTCCTCCTCATAGCGTCCAGGAAAAGCATTTCCTCAACGCTGTCACTGGGTTTAACAACGGCGGAAACCTTCCTAGGCCTCAAGTCTCGGTCAACAGCGACCATTGTGAGGTGCGCCAGCGTTGTGACTCTACGCTCACCGGTCTCAGGGTTCTCTGCCTCCATTAGGGTTGTGAGAGATAGACTAGTCTCTCCAACCAGTTCAACCCAGCTTGTAACGACACTATTCTCACCTATCCGGACAGGGGAAACGAAGAAGACGTGGTCTAGGCTAGCTAGGACAACTGGCCCTCTAGCTACTCTCGTCGCAGCCAGGTTTGACGTGGCAATTATCCACTCGAGAGCTATGCCGCCGTGAAGGAGGTTGATCGGATTAGCGTGCCTAGGAAGGACTGTGTATACTGCTTCGACGACTGTTTTCGATATGTTGCATATTCTAGAGGATCCTTCTGGCTTGTCCATACGTGGTATCCCTTGATCACTAGTTGCGGAGGGTAACCTATAAACAGTATAGTGTTCCACGATCTCTAGTTGGGAGGGGCGTTGACGTGGAACCCCTGAACAGCGGAGCTGTAGGCTTTGATGATGCCTCGCATCACCGAGCCCCTCCACGCTTGTTCAAGAGATCTATTAGCTCGTAACGGGACTTCAAGTCTACTAGGAAAGCCTTAGTGTCATCGACAAGCCTCCTAGCGACATCAACCTTCCTCCTAAGCCCAGGCACCAGGGAGTCAGGATAGTCAAGGCCTTTCAGCTCCACATAAATCAAGTTCATCCACTCGAACAGCTCTTCCGCTGATCCCACATCTCTCTTACCCAGATAGTCGAGGGCAAGCCTCCTCAGCTCGCCTACAGTATCAGCCAGCCCCTGGAGATAGGGGACATAGGGAACTCTAAGCTCTCCGGGACCAGGCACCCTCCTCTCAGTTACAATCCTATAGAAAACCTCGGCCTCAACATACTCTGAAACAGCGTTGTTGACGAACCCAGAATAGTAAAGCTCTGGATAGGGGCTGGTCATCTCGAGAAGGCTCATAGCGGTATCGCGGCATTTCTCTAAATAAACTCTCGCACCGTCGATATCCCCGTTCAAGAGTCTCGTGATGCTCCATCCGCTCAGCCTTATAACGTCTCTACTAATCTTCAATGCTTCATTCCTAACATTATCCAGCTCATCAAGCTTTCTCTTCACATCCTCAATAATCCTGGATAAACCTTCCTCCAATTACACGGCCACCTCATCCGTATATTTAACCTAGTATGCAACAATAAACCTATTGAGAAACCTGTTCCAAGTGGAGAGTAAGGGTGGACAGTCTAGTTGGACGGTGCAAAACTATTCATATACAAGAGAGCCGAGGACCTAGCCATTACAGGCCTACTCGACCTGGAGGAAGCGCCTCCAAGCGATCTCAGCGAGAATATTAACCTTAACGAGTTCCTCGAAGTCCAAACCGCACTCTCATACTCCACCACATGGGGGTCTATACTCCTGGTTTACTACGGTATAGAGGTACCGGTCTACATAGCCCGTCTCCCCCCGGTGCAATACTTCTACGTTAACACTGGATGCGGGGAGGCGCAGGGCGGGACTAGGGTAAAGGACAGTGTCCTCCTGAAATTCTGGGCATACCTGACGTTGAACAAGCTCGACCGGGCTTTCCAAGCCATAGGATCTCCGTGCCTCCGACTCGACTATCCCAAGGATACATGTATATCCTATGCAGTTCAACCGGGCTGTGAAGCCTCAATAAAAGCAAAGCCGTCCCCGGCGGGATTGATAGATGAGTCGAAGCTCCCCCCTTATCTGAAAGGTAAGGTTTCCTAATAATTATAATCGGGCGACACAATAATTACACTAGGCTGGGCGGGTGACCGGTTATTTCTGTGGACCGAGACGTGGAGAGGCTTATTGACCAGTTGAAGAAAGCTATGAATCTCACTACTTACGAGGCTAAGCTATACTTGGCTCTCCTGGAGGGAGCCGAGAATCCCCGTGATGCCAGTATTAAGAGCGGCGTCCCGCTGCCGCGGATATACGATGTTGTGAAAATGCTTGAAGTGAAAGGATTCGTCGTCCAAGAGCCCGGGGGGTGGTACAGGCCTCTGCCACCCCGGGCAGTAGCCGCCTCGGTCCTAGCCAAAATAGAGGAGGACGCTAGGAGGCAGGCTCTACTAGTCAACGAGGCCATAAAGAACATTGAGAAAATAGTCCAGGTCAAGAAGGCCGAGCAAGGCATAACCCACCTACGCGGCATCTATAGCCTCGTGAGCGTTGCCGTGGAAGTAGCCACTGAGTCCCGGTTCATATACTTCACAGCATTCAAAGCCGTGAAAAGAGCACGCGAGCTAGCTAGAAGCATAGTAGTCAGCCTATCAGACCTGCTTCCCTACAAGAAGATACGTGTACTAGTCAGGGACGGGGCGAGTATACCGAAAGAGGACCTGGATCTCCTTGAGAACATGGGGATAGAGGTCAGGTACTCGCCATGCGTCTATACCGACATGATGGTCGCTGATAAAAGCGTTATCATAGGCTATGTCGTTGGCGATGATGTCTACGGTATCAGTATACCCGGCGAAGACCTTGCAGGAGAATTGAAGAGCCAGCTGGACGTTATATGGGAGAAGTGCACAAAGGAAATAAGCCGCGGAGAGTGATAAAGGCCATGAGGCTAGTCATAAAGATCAGCGGTAAATACTTCACACCAATAGAAACAGGCTACGCCGACAGGCTAGCCTCAGTACTCCGATCCCTCCACGACAAAGGAGACAGAATCGCCATAGTCGTAGGAGGAGGGAAAACAGCCAGGGACTACATAAAACCGCTTAGAGAACTAGGAGTAAACGAGGGATACCTAGACCTGGTAGGGATAAGGGCCTCCAGGCTGAACGCTTACACACTCGCACTCCTACTAGGCGACAGGGCTTACCCTGAGATACCGAGTAGCATCGAGGAGTTCCTAGAGTTCTGGGCTACCGGTAGAATCGTCGTCGCCGGAGGCTTCCAGCCCGGCCAGTCTACAAACGCTGTCTCCGCCCTCATAGCCGAGGCTGTCAAGGCTGACGTTCTATACAACCTGACCAACGTTGACGGAGTATACACTGATGACCCCAGGAAAAACCCTTCCGCAAGGAAGATAGACGAGATAACCATAAAGGAACTAAAGGAATTATTGTCGGGAAAAACATCCTACGCAGGAACATACGAGTTATTCGACAGGCTGTCACTCGACATTATAGAGAGGTCGAGGATAAAAGTAGTGGTACTCGACGGGTCCGACCCCTACAATATAATAAGGCATCTAAAAGGAGAGAAAATAGGTACCCTGGTCAACCCCGGTTCTCACTAACCAGTTTAACAGCATAATCCATCAGGCCGACAGCCGTAGTGTGTATGAAGCTGCCCTGAACAATAGGATTCTCATTCTCTAGGAAGAACACAGCGTTATCATCGATCTTCCTCACCTCCTCCAGGAACGCCTCAGGACTGGTCTCGCCTTTCTCAGCCAGCCTTACAGCCAGATACACCCAGACCTGTATCTGCTCCAGATGCCTCTCCAAATACTCAACTGCACCGTCATATATACCGTAGTGAGTGGGTCCAATGTAGCTAGGAGCGAAC
>Ga0256831_1000349_pt1 | contig 24234 bp, 20 predicted proteins | sample 132544metaG_FD_189087 | JGI IMG/M metagenome (GOLD analysis project Ga0256831, IMG submission 189087) | Hydrothermal vent microbial communities from Lau Basin, Pacific Ocean - 132-544 | ecosystem: Environmental > Aquatic > Marine > Hydrothermal vents | place: Pacific Ocean: Lau Basin | collected... | reverse complement strand
TTGCATGAGCAATTACCCATGGATCAGCTAAAGACCTTGCCTTTGTATTATCAACTAGGAATTTATGAATTGGGTTAGTTAAGTAGATTTCTTGCAAACACTTTGTTACATTCTCATCAATTTTTCTAATTGGAATATTGCTAGATTTTAGCCATTCTGATAAATCATCTTCTGTTCTTGTAATTTCCTCATAAACCATTTCCGGCATAAAAATCCTATTTTCAATTCCAAGTGCATTTAGAGTGTCCCAATAGCTTGGACAAACATTAGGTGAATAATATTTTTGCCAGGCTTGAATAAGCACGTTAGCATCTAAACAATATTTTTTGTCTATTATGTTCATCGATACATTTGTGCTTCAAGTTTAGGGAATTTATTCACTTTAACATTTAATAAATTACTAGCCTGAGTTGGTTCTATGTATCCTCCACGAAAAGCATCTAATACCGTTTGTGTAAATAACCGACTATTTCTATTTAATTGCAATAAGAAGTAATTCGGACCTCCTGATTTTTCCTTTTGTTTTTGTCTTGCTTTTTTTTCAGCTTCCCTTTTAAGAAATTCACTAAATTCAAAATCGGCTTCAACTTTTAGTTTCTTATATGAGTTCAATGTGATTATATTAAGATTCAAAGCTCTTACTAAAAGAGCAAAGGAGCTTACTCCGATTCTTTTTGCATTCTTAAAAACTTCCTTTGCATTAGCAAATGCTTTTGGGTTAAGATTTTCAATAAATTCCACAGGTATTAAGGCATTTGCTGCAACCTCATTGCAAAAGAGTTCTACCTGATTATAACCTTCTGTATTTTTTAATGAAGGTTCTATTTCGTTTGAAATACCTGTTTCAGAAATCCAAATGTGTGCAAGCTCATGAATTAAAGTAAATAATTGTGGGGCATTCCAATCATCGGAATTAACAAAAACAAAAGGTGCATAATTGTCAGCAATTGCAAAACCTTGAATCTCATTAGAATCCAGTTTTAATCTTGAATGAATGAAACTGGTTCGTGAAATAAAAATACCGTTTGATTCTGCTTTATCTATCCATTCTAGAATTGGATTATTAGTTTTGTAATTTAATGGATTAATATTTAATGTATTAAGTATATCATTAGCAACTGTAATTGGGCTATCGTTTAAAGAAAATCTTCCAACGAAAGGAACAATGTTTTCATTGTTTTCTTCATTTACTTCACTAATCCATGCTTGCTTTTGCTGAATCTCACGAATAATAAAAATGGAAGATGTACTTAATTCTTTTGACCCAGTAATTCTAAAATCTTGTAGAGGTTGAAAATCATTTGGAATGTCGGGTAGAAAAAACAATGCAAAAGGTCTTTTATATGCCTTAGCTAATTTTTGAGCTTGTCTTATCGTTGGAAAGCCTTCCCCTTTTTCCCATTCTCTAAGCTTTTCAACAGGCACAGTAATTTTCAATGCAGCAATTTCTTCAGCCATTTTAGCTGATTCTCTTGCCCATTTAAAGACTTTTGCTGTTATAAATGCTCTTTCTGCCATATGCTACAAAAATACAATTTTATGTTTCAATTCAATATGTTTCTGAACATAATAGCAAATGTTAATATAAAGTTACCTCGATGAATTTCCTGTTCCTACCACACAGGTCATTTTTGAAGTGGTTGTTTTGCCTGATGAGTTGTATGTTTTTATCAGGATTATATAGATTCCCGGGCTAACCAACTCTCCGTCATCAGTAGTGCCATCCCATGCTATGAAGCCCTCTGTTCCCAAAAGTTTGTTGTTTGCCAGCTCTTTCATCGGCACCCCATTTGCATTGTAGATAGTGATGTTAGTTACTGTTCCGGGATTTTCGAATAAGTAGCTGATAATAAGCTGATCTGTGTAACCATCAGCATTGGGGGTAAAAATCTCCTCTTCGATACTAAAGCCGGGATTGTCTCTTTTCTGCAAATCTGAGTATTGTGAATTTACTGCCGTGGGGGTGGCATAACCACAATCTTCTGATGCTGAGTGCCAGTTTTCTGCATTGTCAGTTTCTGTTTCAGGAGAGATACGTTCAAGAGATACACCCTCAAAACTGTTTAAAAGCGGAAAGTGCATTGACTCATCGTAATGAAACCAGTCTGTCACAGTACCATTGTTCAGCGAAAGTGCAACGATACCACTATCGTCCGGCATCGACGGGAATTTGTTCATCCGGCAAAGGTGATATTTGTCGTAACACCTATATTCATTTTCTATATTTTGGGGCGACAGGCTGAAAACCCGGTAGTCGCCAGGAAAAATCAGGATATTTTCTGATACAAGTGGAAACAGCTTTGTAATCTCTCCTGACTCTCTACTCTCAGCAAAGGAGAGAGAGTTCAGGTTAAATATTTTTTGTGACCTGTTGAATAGCTCAATAAAATCATACCCGTCAGGTCTGGGATTGAAGAGTATCTCATTTATCACAACCTCCGTCTCATTTTGAGATATTGTGTCAGGCCTGCCAAAGTAACAGTTCGAGTTTTGAATCATAACATTTCCGGCATTATCGTTTAGTGAGATTTTTGAAAATTTGTGAACCACATTTCTTCTCAATTCATCACTAAAAACAACTACACAGTTATCAGCAAAAACGGTATCTGCCACTATCTCTGATACGACTGCCGAGCCATTCAATATCTCAAAATATGAGATGAGGTTCTTGACAAACAGATTCATTGGCTCGGTAAACCACAGCTTGACTTTATCCGGACTTTCGTATGTTATCAGCACTGTTTCGGGGGCTGTTTCATCGGGAAGTGTGGCTTTTACAGAGTTTGCACTGCCGGGTGTCCCTCCTGTGAGGCTGACAGAGTATCTCCAGCTATCGGCAGTGCCGGAGAGGTTATTCACGTCAATACGTTCGAAAGACCATCCACCTTCCTGTTTGAAGCTATCATCGCCCCACTTGTCAAGGCTGTATTTTAGCGCATCAATAACCTTTTCGGTTTCATTTAACAGTACTAACTCACCGGAGCTGTTAGTGAGGGAGAGCCATGTTGTTAGGGGAAGAGTGTTTTGTACTGCGTCCCACTCGTTGCTCTCACTTACAGGAGTGAGAGCAATCTCTTTGCCGGGCATTAAAACAAAATTGGGTATTGTGGTTGATTTGCCATTTACCTCCAATCTCCAACCTCCAATGTTGATTGGATAGTTTGTACGGTTAAAGAGTTCTACAAACTCACTCTCCGGCAGACCAACCGGGGGAGATGGGTCAACCATTATCTCTGAAAAAACAACATCATATCTGGCCGGTTGGTAGTAGAGCAATAGCAGGTGACTTGTTAAGATGGTATCACCTGTAACATCTTTGAATTTGCTTAACGTTAGTGTGTACTCCACCCCTTCAGTAAGTGGTTTGTTGAGGGTGAGAGTAGCAACACGTGGTTCACTTAGCGAAATTTGTGGAGTAAATTCTCCCGGAGTAATTTGAGTCACTGCCTTATTGATAAAGGTTTCGTCAATCTCTTTTGAAAAATTGAGCTCAACTATCCTGTCACTTTTTGCCTTGATGCCTGTTGGGTAAACTCTTTTGTAATTAAACCCAACAGAAGTGTCTTTAATGCTGTTTCCAGACAGGTCGCAAACTCCGGTAATTATGAGCTTCTCGTCCTCAACATTATTCAGAGCAGGATTAAAACGGAGGCTGATAACCTCGCTACTCCCATCATTCGTTACACTTACTGAAGATGGATTACGTTGAAGTTTTTTAAGGGTGAAATTTGTTAAAGAAAGAGTTGTGGTGTCAATCGGTTCAGAGAAGGTGAGGCTAACATTTTCACCATTTACAAGCAGGTAATCCGAAAGTTGTGGAGGGTCTGTGTCGGAGTACGGTTCCCCAGTGACTTCAATATCATCAAACCAAAACTTACGGCTTCGTGTTGAGGTATACTTACAGAAGAGGCCAAAGTAAGAAGAGTTATATTTTGGGGAGAACTCAACTGTTCCATCTGTTTGCAATCCACCGCCCGTGTCAGAACTGAGAGTCCACAGGTTACCCTCTCTGATTACTTCAATTAATATATCTACAGCCGTTAGGTCAACACGGTCGTCAGCTCCATCAATCAGCTTAGTAGCGTTTGAACCGGAAAGAGAGTAGAGAGAAATATTATCCGTAGTGTTTCCAATCTCAACAAACAGTGCACTCGTCATCTCTGATGGTGTTGCTGCATCAGCGGTGAGGTAGATACGAGCTAAGTTGTTTGACGAAGGGTTGAAATTCATAATTACACGTACACTCCAATGTGCCTTCTCAATTGCACTACTCTCAGTAAAAAGCCACGCTTCTGATTCCTCAGCAGATGCCGTAAGCTGGAGAATATAACTGTCATCAACGGTGAACTTATCTGCTGTTCCAATCCACTGTGGAGATGAGATGAAATCTCCATCACTGAACTTTTCACTTATTTGGGCTGAACAGATAGCCGGAAAAAGAACCATAAGAATAAAAAAGCGAGCCATTGGAAAGGAGTTTATAACAAATTGTTATATTTTTGCACTGGGTTTTAACAAAACCTAAATTATATCCAATTTAACCAAAATTATAGGTAAAATCAATAAACGTAGAGAACAATTATGAGAGTAGCAGTTGTTGGTGTTAGTGGTGCAGTAGGACAGGAGTTTTTAAAAGTGCTTGAACAGCGCAATTTTCCTTTGAACGAACTTATTCTTTTTGGGTCTGCTCGAAGTGCAGGAAAGAGGTATCTTTTCAAAGGTGAAGAGCTAACGGTAAAAGAACTTAAACATAATGATAATTTTAAAAATATAGATATTGCACTTACTTCGGCAGGGGGTTCTGTTTCGAAGGAGTTTGCCGAAGCTATTACAAAGCATGGTGCAATAATGATTGATAACTCAAGTGCCTTTCGTATGGATGAGGATGTGCCGCTTGTTGTGCCTGAGGTAAACGGTGAAGATGCAAAAAATGCCCCCCGTAATATAATTGCAAATCCTAACTGCACAACTATTCAGATGGTAGTTGCTTTGAATGCCATTGAAAAGATTTCGCACATCAAACGTGTTCATGTTGCTACCTATCAGGCAGCAAGTGGAGCCGGTGCTGGAGGTATGAAGGAGCTGGAAAAGCAGTTAAAACAGATAGCCGCCGGTGAAAAGATTGATGTTGCCGTTTTTCAGCACCAATTGGCAATGAATGTTATTCCTCAGGTAGATGTTTTTGCGGATGATGACTACACAAAAGAGGAGCTTAAGATGTATAACGAGACACGTAAAATTATGCATACCGACATTCAGGTTAGTGCTACTTGCGTGAGAGTACCTATACTCAGGGCGCACTCCGAGTCTGTTTGGGTTGAGACAGAAGAGCCGGTATCGCCTGATGCGGCCAAAGAGGCTTTTGAACAGGGAGACGGAATTGTATTGATGGATAGTACTTCTGCAAAAGAGTATCCTATGCCACTATTTTTGGCGGATAGAGATGAGGTTTTTGTCGGGCGAATACGTAAAGATATCTCAAATCCTAATGGCCTTACCTTTTGGTGTGTTTCAGACCAGATTCGAAAAGGAGCTGCTCTTAACGCTGTTCAAATAGCTGAGTATCTCGTAAAGTAGATTTATCAGCACAAGGTTTTTTGGCGTAATTGCGGCTTTCATTTCAATAGAAGCCGTCACTTGTAAGAACAATCCTTAATCACACTTAGAGCACGATCGGGCTTCAATCAGTAGGTTCTTTGTCTGTTCACTAAGAAGTATCTTAATACTTTGCATATTAGCACTAGTACCACACATTGCGGTAATTAAATCCTCCATTCCTGGGTCAGTGTCAGGGTATTTTGTTCCTTGATAGGTGTAGTAACAATCCTCTTCAGTATCACAACAAATTGTGGCATCATCAGGCGCACTGCATTGCGGAGGGTTAAAGGACTCACAACTCTCTTCAGGGGTTGGTTCACAGCCATACTGTACTGCAATAAACAATCCAAACAGAATCAAGGGAAGTAATAAAATTTTATGTTTCATCTTGGTATAAATTTATATTATTTCATTAATTTTCATTCAACAGACTCTTTGTCGAAAATCTTCTCAAAGTCACGATAACTCCGGTAACCGCTGTACACATGTTTGTTAATAATAAATGTTGGAGTTCCTTTTAATCCCAACTGCATAAATTCACGGTTGTTAGCGTAAAGATAATTATAATTATTATTGTTCAAAATACATTCGGCAACATCGCTGTTATCACCAATAAAACCACTTATGAGATTTTTGAACTCTTGAGTAAAAACCACCATTTTATCTGCCAATAACAACTTATGCAGTTTTTCAAAGCTACCGTACTTGTTAACACACACAGCTGCCTGTAGCGAATAGAGCACATCTTGATTGCGACCTAACTCAATAAATTTCAATACAAACCTTACTTTTCCTGTATTAATGTACTCCTCTTCTATTTTAGGAAATTCCTCCTGAAAAAACTTAACGCAATATTTACAAGTGTAGTGGGAATAGAGGTAGACGGTTAGTGAGGCAGTATCTGATCCAAAAACAATATCCAGATCATGCTCTTTCACTTCTCCAATAAGGTTGCTATACAGAGTTGCAGAGTTGAATAGCCCGGGATGAAAATGACTAATCAGCTTAATGGATATTAAGACAATTAATAGCACTGAGATTAGGTAACTCAGCCAACGAACTGTTTTTGTTTTGTCTGATGCCATTTTTTCAATAAAGGTATTCGGGCACATAAGTTTCAAAATTAACGAGCTTGGGATGAAAAACAACATTCAACACCTTATGTTGAAGCTTTATTTTCATATTCATCTTTTGCCTTGTCTTTTTATTGTCCAAACCGTTTTTCATCTTTCCATCGAGGCTGTATGAAACGACGTATAGCGAGCGGGGCTCCTTCTTATTACTCTCAGGATTATTATCTAACTCTGCCTGTTTTTTTAACATGTGTTCTGATTTGCCTCTGAGTATCTCTCCCAAATATATTTTCAGATGATACTCATAATCTTCACCGAAGCTTTGCATACCATAGGCTGTAATGTTCATGGCATTACTTTTAATCTCGGTACGCGGAACATACATTGAATTGTTAAATATGAACAGACTGCTCTTCATTGTTTTGAAATGCATATTGTCTAACTCCTTGATTTTTGTAAAATTTGCTAACTCCATTGCGGGTGCATAGTTAAACAGACCCCCATTTTCAAGTTTCAAATCCCCTTTCAGGTAGAGAGAGTCGGTAACAACTGTATCGCCCAGAAGCATTAACCACCCGTCTATATCTGTTGAGAGCAGACCACTGACCTGCTCTGAAGTAATCTCTTTCTGGTCGAAATTGTTAAAGTCACTTAAAAGCTGTGAAATGTCCATCCCCTCAATGTGATTACTAAAGGTAAGAATCTGTTTATTTTCCGTCACATTGGTGAAAATGGCTGAACTAACCATCTTCCCGTTAAAGGCATCAAAAGTTAACTTGTCTATTGTGTAGATGCTGTCTCTAAGGTTAAACAGGGCTGAAATATTCTTAATGTCTGCTTTCTCATACTTAAAACTGTTTACCGATAATTTCCCTTTAATTAAGAAGGTATAGTTAGTTGTTTCAGTGTTGATTAAAGTATCTGTTTCTATATCTGTATTAAGAGCTGCATCTTCAACATCACTAGTGGATGTTGTATCCATTAATGGGGCAAAGTAGCTGTAGTCTATATCTCCGAGTTTAAAAGCTCCCTCAACATAGAGTTGCTCATGCAGGTTTTTAAAAAAGGTGTTGTAGAGATTAACAACCTTAAGCCGTGAAGCGTCAAAGTCAATGTTTTTATAAGTTCCGGTCAGCTTGTCAACAAATATTGTGTCAGGAATTATCTTTACACTACCCGTCAGGTTATCCACACACATCAGCGTGTCAGGCATTGCAACAGACACACTGTCCAATCCAAAAGTGAAACTGCTTTTTTCGAATACGATATCATTTATCTGCTCTGTAATAGAGTCAAGGTTTAACTCCCCACTTGAAGTAATAATTGAAGAAACTACGCCTGACATATCGTCTATCAATGAATCAGGAAGCAATGCTTTCACCTCTGCCAAATTCAGTTCTAATCTACTGTTGATGGCATAGGCAGGAGCATTCAGGTTTTTGACTGATGCTGTTCCGAAAAAATGGCTACTGTCTGTATGAAAAATAAATGATTTTACCTCCAATGCAATATCTTCAGGTTGCAGCAGCTTACCCGAAAGAAGAGTGTTAAAAGAGCTGTTTTTGAGATTGAGATGGTAGTCAGGCAGAGCGACGTTAATTCCTGATGCATCAAGCTGCCCGGGTTGATAATTGAAGGAGCCTGCAAAGGAGCTGATTTCAGGCATCGAGTCCATACATAGATTAACGTCTGAAAACGTTACATCTGCCCTGCTTGTCTGTAACAGATACTCATAGTAATCATCATCTATTGAATCGGGCAATACTCCCTTTGTTGAAAAATGGGCTTTTACAACTCCGCTTATTTCATTGATTAATGAATCAGGAATAAGTTGTTTGAAGTCGGGGATATTTATGCTGACATCGGAGCTAATATTATATTTTGGCCTCTTGAGGTTTTCAATGGATAGGTTGAGATTTACTTCACTGCTATCTGCTTTGAACCGCAAGTTACGAACCTCTATTTTTGTGGTCTGATCATTTTGCTGATCTCCGTTGGTGGCATCTACAACAAACGACAAATTCTTTAGTACGGGATATTGGGCGGTTAAAATTTCTCCTTTAGTTAAATGAAGATTCATGTCTACACGAGGTTGTACTGAGTCGGAAATAACTCCTTTTATCGAGGCATCAAAGGAGATGTTTCCTGCAACACCCTCTATGCCATACTTCTTCAAACTATCCTCAGGAGTATATTTCATAAGCTCTGCCAGGTTGATATTATCCCCCTTAATGTTGATATCGGCATAAATTTCATCCTTTAAAACCGATACTCCTGAAGCAGAAACATTAGCTCCGTCAGTAGCGAGGGTAAAGGTACTTATGGTAAGAGAATCATTTTTAAACCCCACCTCAAAATCCATCTTTGTCTCACGCATCTTATCGAGATAGGTATCTTTGAAATCTGATTTTGAAATCAATACACTTCCATCAATAAAACCACTGTACACATCTTTTTTGATCTTTCCTCTCAGATTAATTTCAGGGATGGTAATTTTAGCTCTTGTTGTTGTAAGGCTGTCAGAGTAGTAGCATGTGATATCTCTTAGCAGAAGTTTCTGAAGAGTCAGGTCAAGGGGTGCTAATGAGGCCGTGTCCGAACCTTCATTTTGTGTAGTGTCGATAAGGAAATCAAAGTTGCTTTTCCCGGTTTTATCAATACAGTATTTGATGTTTGCTCCAACTACCTCAATTTTCTGGATGTCGAATATTCCATCAATCAACGGAGTTGACTTAACCGAGATATACAGCTTGCCAATGCTGATTAGTGTATCTGAAACAAGGGTGGCAGAGTCTCCCCCCTCTGTTGCTTTGGGCGAGCCAACCCGAATATTATTAAATTTAATTGTTGCTAAAGGAAACCGTTTAATAAGGGTGAAGGAGATATCTCCTGATTCAACAGGAACTTCAATTGATGTTTTTAACTCATTAAATGCTAATGCAGTAATTTTTTTCTCTGCCAGATTGCCGATAATGTATAGAGCTAACAGGACAGCAATGAAGATTAAAAAAAAGTATTTAAAAAATTTAGATATCCTCCTTTTCATCAAAGTAATATTATCCGAATGGTTAGTACGATTCAGAGAGAAATATAACAGAAAAACCCGACAAATAAAAATTTGGCTATTTTCTCGTAACTCAATAGTTGTGAATTATGATTCTGCTACCCTTTAACATACTCGTTTATCGGCAATTCACTCAGGTATGCTGAGAGCTCTTTCTTCTGTTTCGAGATTGAGATTCTTCCCGAGCGAACAAACTGTAATATGTTGAAATGTTTAAGCATATCGTACAGCTTCTCGGTATCTTCAACGTGCCCGGTCTTCTCTATTATCACAAAATCTTTCTGTATATCCACCATTCTTGCGTTGTACTCACGAAGCAGGTGCTCAAGATTTTTATCTATTGCCGAATCTATAGAAATTTTGTACAGAGCTATTTCACGATAGATGATATCATCATTCTGAAAATAGGCAGCACGCAATACCTCCGGTAGTTTAGCAATCTGTTTAACCACTTTATTCACCAACTCCTCATCCTCTTCAATAACGATAGTAAAACGGTGAACGCCCTTCATCTCACTTGATGAAACAGTAAGGCTTTCGATATTAATATGACGGCGTGAAAAAACTATGGTAATACGATTCAGTAACCCTATGTGATTCTCCGAGAAGGCCGTAATTGTATACATCTCTTTCATTTTATCTTATATTCGTAATATTCAATTCGTAATTTATTTAAACTCTATCCTTCCAAAACAATTTCATCAACCGCACTTCCAGGATAAATCATAGGAAACACATTAGTCTCCTGTTCAATTTTCACCTCAAGCAGGTATGGCCCGGGGGTGTTCAGCATATCGTAAATTGCCTTGTCCAGATTCTCTCTCTCTACTACAATATTACTGTTAATACCAAAAGCTTTGGCCATTAATGGAAAGTCGGGAGTAGGCATAATAGTTTCGGCATACCGTTTATCCATAAACAGATCCTGCCACTGACGAACCATACCCAGAAAGTTATTATTCAGAATCATCATTTTAACAGGCAGATTATACTGGAAAATAGTGCCCAACTCCTGAAACGTCATCTGAAAACCTCCATCACCGGCAAAAAGCACAACGGTTTTTTCAGGCTGACCAACCTGTGCCCCCATTGCGGCAGGTAAACCAAACCCCATGGTGCCCAAGCCGCCCGATGTTATAAGTGTGTTGGGATTCATATATTTGTAATAACGGGCTGCCATCATCTGGTTCTGTCCAACGTCTGTAACTACTATGGCCTCTCCTTTTGTCTGTTCCGATAGTCTGAAAATTGCTTCTCCAGATCGTATTTTTCCAGTACTAGGGAAACATTCAGGCTTGATAACCTTATCAGTCTCAATTTTATTTAGACGTTCAAATTCTGAGAGCCATGCACTATCCGTCTTGTAGCTGATTTTCGGAGTTATCTCTTTCAGAAACTCTTTTATATCGGCATTAATAGCAAGGTCGGCAGCAATGTTTTTATTCAGTTCGGCCTCATCAATATCAACATGGATGATTTTCGCATTTACAGCATATCTTTTCAGATCACCGGTAACCCTGTCGTCGAATCGCATGCCAGCGGCAATAATCAGATCAGCTCTATTGGTTAAGATATTTGGGGCATAGTTACCATGCATCCCAAGCATTCCTACGTAGTTGGGGTTATCCTCCGGAATAACCGATTTGCCCAATAAAGTAACAGCTGCCGGAATCTCTGTTTTCTCAACGAAAGAGAGAAGCTCATCTCTGCCATTAGCAAGTAAAATCCCATGCCCGGCAAGCAGTAACGGCTTTTTCGATTTCTGTATCATCGCAATTGCCTCGTCCACATCAGTTGATTTAAGCTGTGGTTTAGGGATGTATGAACGAATAGATTTTATCTTTTTATATCTGAAATCAAACTCATTTATCTGCGCATCCTTGGTAATATCCAGAAGTACCGGTCCCGGCCTACCTGTTTTGGCAAAGTGAAATGCTTTTGCAATGGCGTCGGGTATCTCTTCAGCTTTTGTTATCTGATAGTTCCACTTTGTAACAGGCATTGAAAGACTTACCATGTCAGTCTCCTGAAAGGCATCGGAGCCCAACAGGTGAGAGGGTACCTGTGCAGTGATAAATACAGTGGGTATTGAATCAAGGTTAGCGTTAGTGACACCTGTAAGCAGGTTTGTTGCTCCCGGTCCCGAAGTGGCAAAACATACTCCCGGCTTGCCCGTTACCTGAGCATAAGCTTGGGCGGCATGAGCAGCACCTTGCTCGTGACGTACAAGTATGTGGTTAATGTTATGATCTTGAATGTGCATATTGTCGTAAATTGGCATTATTGCACCGCCCGGATAACCGAATATGGTATCCACTCCCTCCTCTACAAGGGAGCGTAATATTGCCTCTGCTCCTGAAATCTTTTTCATTTTATTTGTTTTCTGAAGTTATTTCTGATATTATTTTTTCATCTGATTTTAATGCTCCGTTAATATACCTCTCTATTAGCTTTGAAGAGGTATCAATACTAATCCCGATAAAAAGATTTATCTTCTCTTCGGTAATCAGTTTAATGACCTTCCGGTCTATCTTATGGGTTATTAAATCTGTAATACCTTGTTGATTTGCCCACTCCGGAATCTGTGAAATCTTTTTGGGGGGAATCTCAGATTCGGTACTTTTTACCTTTTCACCATCAATCTCGAAGATCTCACAATGGCTACATTTTTCAAAAAATTCACACAGCCGACCCTTATCAACAGGTATTGCAACTCTTTTCATCAGTATTGAATTTATAATTCAAATACAAATATGAAGGAAGTTTTAGAAAAAGCTATTTTTAAGAAGTATGAAATATTGCAGTTTTTTTCCTATAAAAAATCTGTTTTAAAAAGTAATACTTTAAATTTGCGCAGAAGAGGCATTAAATAAAACATTTAAAAAGGTGACGGGAGATAACAACACAGCTAACTGCACTAATTGCGAACACTTCTCAAGATGTTTTCAGCATCTATTTCCCGATGAGCTGGAATTCATTACTGACAAGAAGGTTCAGCTGACCTATCTGGCCGGTGAAACACTCTTTAAACAAGGCGCATTTGCCCCGTATGTTCTGTTTGTGATAGAGGGAGTTGTGAAGGTTTATATTCAGACAGGCAGTAATAAACAGATGAATATAAAGCTGGCTGCTGAAGGCGACTATCTGGCATTCTCTTCAGTATTTGATGAAAATATTTATAACTACTCAGCTGTTGCATTGAAAGATTCAACTGTTTGTATGATTGACAAAACAGCATTGAGAAAGCTGTTTCTGAGCAATTCAGAATTTGCAATGAATATAACGTCACGCAACTGCCGAAATGAGGCCTGGCTACTCGATATGCTTAAAAACATCTCTTACAAGCAGATGAGAGGGAAGTTAGCCTCTGCACTTATCTACCTGTCATCCGAAAAGTTTCTGACACAGGACATCTTTCTCTATCTTACAAGAAAAGATATTGCTGACTTTGCATCAATAACGACAGAGAGTACAATCCGGTTTATTAAAGAGTTTGAAAAGGAGGGAGTACTGAAACTTGAGGGAAAGAGTATTGCCATTACGGACAGAAGAGCTCTTGATGAAATATCTAGAAACGGATAGTTGCAAATCACACTAAATCCTTTGTCCATTGCAAAAATGTATTGTTTCTCTTATGTTTTTGAGAAGAAAGAGAAATTCGATGGCTAATTATGTAATATTTGTAATCTGAAAAAAGGGGTATTATAAATCATCTGTAAGAGTTATAAGCCATGTATTATGTAGTTTTTGTTTGTTAAAAGAAACTTTTATTAACTTTACTTTCTATATATATTGATTATAGAAAGTGATGAGAAATAGTATTTCCGGCTATATATATTTCCTGATAACATTTTTATTAGTCTTTCCACAGTCTAGTTATGCTCAAAATATTACTGTTGTTAAAGGTCGGGTTGTTAGTAAATCAACGAAAAAGCCGTTACCTTTTGTAAATGTATATTTTGAGAATAGAAATATTGGTACAACTACAGATGACGATGGGAGATATGAAATTAAAACATCTGAAGCATCTAATAAGCTGTCCTCCTCTTTTTTAGGATTTTATACTCAAACAAAAGGCGTTACAATTGGTGAAACGCAGGTGGTTAATTTTTTACTTGACCCTGAAAATATTAGCCTTAATGAGGTAAAAGTTCAATCGAAAAAGAAGAGGTACAGAAACAAGGGCAACCCTGCTGTTGAGCTTATCAAAAAAGTTATTGATAATAAAAAGCTTAACCGAAAGGAGAATCTGGATTACTATGAATATAGCCGATACGATAAGGTTGAGTTTGACATTAATGATGTAAGTGAAAAGCTTAAAGATAAAAAGGCATTTAAGCAGATTAATTTTATTTTTGATTATGCGGACACCTCGGTATTGGATGGAAAGGTCTATCTGCCTATCTTTCTGAAAGAGACCCTGTCGAAAAATTACTATCGGAAATCACCTAAAGTTCGCAAGCAGTATAATACAGGTGACAAGACTATCGGTTTTCATGATTTTGTTGATAATAAAGGAATTGATAACCTTACAGACCATCTTTATGAAGATGTTAATATCTATAAAAGTACAGTAAGGCTAGTGACTAACGACTTTATTAGTCCCATCTCAAATATAGCTCCTGCAACCTATAAATTTCATATTGTCGATACCGTTCATATAGACGGCGATGACTGTATTAATCTGGTGTTTTATCCCCGAAATAAACAGAGCTTCGCTTTTCAGGGAAATCTGTTTATTACAAACGACAGTCTCTATGCTGTTAAAAAGGTGAACATGAGAATTATGGATGATATTAACCTGAACTTTGTGAAAGATGTACAGATTGTTCAGGAGTGGGAGTATCTGGACAGCATGGCGTGGATGCTCTCCAAAGACAATGTAAATATTATCTTCAGCCTAACAAAGAATGGAGCAGAGGTGTTGGGTAAAAAAACAGTTCTTTACGATAACTATCAGATTAATCAGGCTAAACCCGATAGTATATATTCCGGTTTGGGCAATGTAGTTAATCAGAAAGGGTATGACAAGCGTGACGAAGATTTTTGGGAAAAGAATCGGTTGACAACTCTCACAAAAAAAGAGAAGGATATCTATTCTATGACTGATAGTCTGACAAAGATTCCGGTATTCAACACGGCAATGGATTTAATAATGCTATTTGTGTCAGGATACTATAATGTTGGTCAGGTTGATATTGGTGGAGTCAACACCTTTTTTAGCTTTAATGAGATTGAAGGTTTTCGCCTGCGTTTTGGCGGCCGGACTAGTGAGAAGTTTAGTAAACGGTGGAAACTTGCCGGCTTTATTAGATATGGCTTTAAGGATGAGAAACTGAAATATTCAGGGAGTGCCAAGTATTCGTTTAATAAAGACAGGCCGGTTCAGGATATTCCGGAACACTACCTTAAAGCTTCCTATTCATACGACACTAAATTTCCTGGGCTTGACCAGCTGTTCATCAATGGGGAAAACTTCATGCTGTCGTTTAAGCATGGTGTGGCCGACAAGATGACATACTTCTACAGGTCTGACCTTGAATATTTTCGCGACTGGCCGGGAGGGTTTTCAACACAGCTAAATTTTAAACATGTAACTGAGTATCCGGCAGGCTCTCTTGAGTATCGATACGAAGACTATTCGGTTAATAATATTACGTCGAGTGAGATAATAACCAAAGTACGCTTCTCCCCAAATGAGAAGTATTATCGCGGACTTGATTATAGAGCACCCATAGTATCAAAAGACCCTATTTTACAATTGATATATACTCAAGGGTTTAATGGAGTATTTGATTCAGAATTTACCTACTCGAAATTTCAGTTTAACTTCTTCAAACGGTTTCATGTTGCACCAATCGGATTTACAAATCTTGAGATAGAAGCAGGAAAGACTCTTGGTGATGCTATCCCATTCCCTCTGCTTTTTGTGCATAGGGCAAACCAAACATATTCATACCAGCTGCATTCATACAATCTAATGAACTTTCTGGAGTTTGTTAGCGACCAGTATATTGCTGTTAATGCAGAGCATCAGTTTTACGGTTTCTTCCTGAACAAGATACCTTTGATTAAAAAACTTAAATGGCGTGAGGTTATCACCTTTAAGGGTATTTATGGTGGTGTTTCAGATAAAAACAATCCAACTGTTACTGACGGGCTTATGCTGTTTCCAACCGACGGATATGGAAATCAAACAACATTTACTCTGGAGGAAAAACCATATATGGAGGTGGGTATCGGGATAACCAATATTTTTAAAGTTCTAAGAATTGATTTCGTAAAAAGAGTGACTCACCTTAATAATCCAAATGTAGCGAGCTGGGGCATAAGAGGTAAGTTTGTATTAGATTTTTAGCATTCTTACCAATCACTGTGAAAAAGGCACATTCTTCATCGTTATTATATTATGTCTGCTTTACATCATCCATCATTAGTAACAGATGCTTCCCCGATATGGATTTTGTTGCTTTGCTAGAGACTGCTTTCAGTAAATTATTGTAAAAAGCTGTAATCCCCGGCATTTCATCCTCATCAAACGTGGAGTTATGCCACAGAAGGGAGAAGATTCCTCCAAACTTTTCAACCTCTGAAACAACTTCTAATACTGCTTTTTCAGCATTTTCAAAACCAAGTTTTCGATAATAAAATAGTGTCCCATCCATGGCATTTAGTGGAAACTCCCACATATCAATCATCCTGTCGTTTTTCAAATTGTAGGGTTTAAATGGATAACAGTATCCGTTGCGAAACCCCTCGTGTCCGGCAAAGCCAAGGGTAGTATCATACTTTAATCCTACCTCACTTTGAATCTTAAAAGTTAAAGGGTAAAAGAACTTTAAGAAGTGTTGCCTTGTTCCAATAACTTCAACGGGACACGATTCTGCTAATGCACTAAGTGCATTGCTCATCGCATCTTTGTTTGATGCTGTTTTAATTGACCCATGCAGACCCACTTCACAACCCTCACTCTCGAGATAGCTTATCATATCTTTAATTCTCTTTTCCGAAAAATAGTAACGGGCATCGTGTGGCGAGCCATCTCGGTTAAGAAAATACCATGAGGAGGAGATGTTGTTCTCTCTCTCCATCTTCCTCATCTTTTTAAAACTCCAGAACGGATCATCCCTTAAGCCGGGGACTATTGTTGGGAGGATAGAGTTAACAGCAGCTTTGAAAAGGCGTTTTTTAGGATAGTGTGGCTTTCTCAACCCAAATATCTGCATCCATCGGTAAGCAGTCTCCCTCCAGTGAAAATAATCAACTCTGTCGATATCGTGCGATAGAAGAAATCCGTACGAGTCAAACAGCTGCTTGCGGTAGATATCAATCCCGTTTCTTTCGGCAAACAGCTCAAACCCTTCAATCAGGAGATTAAAATAGTAGTTTACAAGTGGTTTGGTAATTACCCCCAATTTGCTCTGGACAGATTTCTCGAAGGGAAACCTCTCCATGAAATCTACCTCCTCACTCGTCTGCTCCTGATAACCACTCAAGAGGTAGAATGCTGATTTCAACAGGTCGTGATTGAAGATAAGAGTATGGTCGTCTATTACTTCATAAACAGTAGGGCTTGCAGGAAGAGGGAAAAGAATTGGAATACCCCGCTCCACAACACAGTTAGTTAAATCTAACTTCTCCTCCGACATGTAAAACACTATCTTGTCGAGGTCGTAATCAGGATTATCACTTGTTACAAATTTGAAATATGGTCGCAAACGGTCTAGTCCTCCAAGATGCTGCCCGAGATGGAAGAGAACATACTCTATCTGATTTTGTGTTAATGCTCCTTTCATAATCTTTTTACAAATGAGAGTTCCTCTCCGTTTTTAGAGATGGCAAACAGGTCGAACCCACTGCTCTTTAAAAGTTCCACGGCATCCTTAGTCATTTTGTTGCCATTGCTAAACAGCCTGTGGTGAAACTCCACAAGAATCTGTTTAATATCAACCTCCTGTTTCAGAATATCAGGCAGTACATCATACTCAGAGCCCTCAATATCCATCTTTAAAATGTCAATATTTTTGTGTTTTAACTCTTTAATAATATCGGCAAACGATTTCATGGGTACCTTAACCTTACGGGAGGAGCTAACCACCTTAGTCTCCGCTAAACTTCCCGAAACATGATTCTCATTAATGGGAAGGTAGAATGTTGCACTTCCGGTTTTGTTACTGATGCCGTATGGCATGAAGTGAAATTTGTGGGGTGTGTTGCTGTTTTTCACCCACTCTATCGATTTCGGTGTAGGATCGAAACCATAAACGGTACACCCATGTTTTGAAATAAGCTCTCTGTCTAAAGAGATATCCTCTCCAATTCCAAAAGAGTAGACAAAAGAGTTTCTGTTTAGTAACTCGGGGATAATAAAGAAGCCGGCATGTTTGTTGCCATACCATGAATAGTGCTTCTTAATCGACCTGTGTAACCATGGGGCTTTTCCCCTGAGAAAAGTTAATAGAAAAAAGAGTCTGTCGTAGAGCATTATTTATAGAGTTATTTACATCCTGACTTCATATTGCCGGGTTGATATTTGTTAACAAAATACATCTGAAATGCACGATAAGTTAATCCGTATTTCTTTTCTTTGAGCAGTGAGATAACTGTTCCATGAAGGTTTGTTTTTGTATGTTTCCATCCAATATTGCATAAGATACATGAAGGATTATTACATCTGAAACTATCAAGACTATTTTTTAGTAGGTCGATTTCGATATCGTAAGTCTGTTTCATTTCAGTTAACATTGCATCAGCATTGCCCACTTTTCCTTTACTTATAATAGCATTTTTCTTCTCAAAGAGTTCAATAAGGTTATTAAACAGAATCTGACATCCATTTACCCAATCCGGTTTGAAACATTGAAGCGAGCTATTCTTATAAAAATAGATGTAAGAGGCTTCTCTTTTTTGTTGAAGTTTCAGGTAATCGACCGCCACATGGGTTGTTCCAACACCAACAACTTTATCGAGCCCGCCAATGCGAATGTTTTTACCTCCTGAGAAAATCATTTCGCGAAGCACATCGTACGGACGGCTATCAGGAGTATGCTTTTTCATTAATGATTCTGCCTGTGCTCCAATAGCCGCAAATTTCTGAACGGGATGAGTACTTCTAAAAACATTAGGTCGGTTTAAAATTTCATTAGCCAATGCTCCGGCATAAGATGGAGTGCTTTGAGTTACGATATTTTTTTTTGCTTCCCTTTTCGACCTGTATGTTCTAACAAAAGATTCTGTGACAATTGTTCCTTCTTCTCCAACCACTTCGAGAAGAGCATCAAGGAGTGTTTTAATACCCCCTTCAACAAAACCTATCGATTTCAAGGAAGCTTTAACATTCACCAAATCACCCCTTTTTAGTCCTAAGGTGGTTAAATCCCAAACCATCCTGTCAAAACCAATTGATTCTCTATCTGTTGCCATTATAGGTTTTTTAGCTTGTTATATTTAGCCATAATCTTTTCAGCTCTCTTTAGCATTGGAGGGCCAACCAATTGTCCATCAATCAGTGTAACTGCTGATCCGGTTTTTTTGCTTTTCTCTATTGCATCAATTAATCTCTGTGCATTTTCTATTTCGGTTTGTGAGGGTGAGAATATCTCATTAGCCGGCTCTACTTGACCCGGATGCAGAAGGAGAGCTCCGGAAAATCCCAGCTCTTTAGCCAGACTCAGCTCTTTTCTTAATCCTTCAATATCTTTCACATTCAAGTATGGAGTGTCAAGAACTTCGATTCCTGCCGTACGGGCAGCAATTACAATTAGTGAGCGGGGCACCAACAGGCTTGTGCCGTGCTCTTTGTGCAAGCCATCCAGATCGGTTAGATAATCTTCGCCCCCAAATGCCATAGCAGTTATTCTGTCTGAAGCAGTTGCAATCTCAAGGGCATTCAGAATAGCAGCACCTGTTTCAATGAGTGGACACATTTTAAACTTACCAATCTCCAGATTTCTATCCATCTCAATTTGAGCAAGCATCTTGTCAAAATAGTAGATGTCTCTCTCGTTATTGACTTTTGGAAACATGAACCCTGTGGTATTTACATTTATTGCTGCCTCTAAATCCCGAGTCAACAGTCCGGAGTCAAAAGAGTTTACTCTAACGAACACATCCCTAGGGAAGGCTTTTTGGGTTAAGAAGTTTTTAATGTTCTTTCGGGCCTCATCTTTAAACCCAAAAGGAACAGAGTCTTCAATATCCAGTATTAGAGCATCTGCTTTCGAGTTAATTGCACTGTTAAGGAATTTCTCCTTGTATCCCGGTACAAATATCATTGAACGTAAAACAGTCATTTTAGCTTGTTTTTGATTTTTTAGGAATTAGTACCCTTCTTTCGAAAGATAATATATCAATATTTTTTTGATTCTTAGCAACTGTTCTTACATGAATAATCCCTCTGTCAGGTTTACTTTCTGATTCTCTTTTACCCAAAATCTCTGTTGAGGCATAAATAGTGTCACCAACAAACACAGGTGCTAGATGTTCTATTTTTTGATATTCCAGATTAGCGATTGCCTTTCCGCTAATATCTCTTACTGATAACCCTACGGCCAAAGAAAAAACTAAAGTTCCAACTACAAGCACTTCTCCATGTTGAGTTTTAGAAGCAAAATTCTTATCTAAATGAACCGGGTGATGATTCATTGTAATAAGAGAAAACAGCTGATTGTCGTATTCTGTAATAGTTTTTCCCGGCCAATGCTTATAAACATCTCCAACCTCAAACTCCTCATAATAATGCCCGAATGAAGATAAAATCTCACGTTTCATTATTTCCATTTTAAAAAGTAATAAACAACAAGTTACAAATCATTTTAGAACCTTTAGAACCATACTCTTTGCCTCTTTAATCTCTTTAGGGTCAATTACCCTGAAAACAATTAGACTTCCCGAAAATGCTACCCCCAACAGTACTTTCCAATGAAGGTTGTGCCAGGGAGTGGCGTTAATAAAGAAACTTGCAGTAACAAACATACTCCAAAGTACAAATAATACAATTGTATTTTTAATCCTTAAAGTAATTTTCTCATATTTTACCGATTCAAAATAGAGCCATATCATAGCAAACAGTTGCACTATAGCTGTAGACCATGCCGCTCCCTGCATTCCGTATTTTGGTACCCATAGAATATTTAATTCAAAATTAATTATCCCGGCAATAATCATGATTTTTGATATTACAACAGTCTTTTTATGTTTATTCAATGGAAGGGTAAAGAGACGCCGTAAGCCGCCAAAAATAAGGCCAAGGATGATAAAGGGAATAATCTTAACTCCCTCCTGATAGTACTCGTCACCGGAGGATACAATCCAGGTAATTTCTCCTGCAAACAGAATAATTCCAAATCCGGCAACTGCCAGAACAATCACAAAATAGCGCTGAAGTTTGTTAAATACCATCATACTCTCGGGGTCGTGCATCTTTTGTAAGTAGTAGTATGTGAATGATGTTAGAAAAGATGCAACAAAAATCATGTCGAGCAGGTTGGCAACCTTAAATGCCAGCCCGAAATTTCCCGACTCGGCAGTGCTTTGAAAATGGTTAATAATATGCCTGTCGCTAAAATTCAGAACCACAGTTAAGATATTGGATATCATCAGTGGAAAACCGTATGTTATCATCTCTTTCAGATAAACAGCCCTGAATGAAAATTTCACATGACGGTAAAATATTGGAATAAGCGTAAAGAAGGTAATCAGGTGTGCCCAAAAGAGAGCCATATAAATTCCATCAAACCCCATCTTTTTTACACTCATAAACCATAGTGTAAATAGAATTGTAAGCAATACATTAAACGATGCATACACCGTCTGCTCTTTAGCTTTGTGCATCAGCCGGAGCAGACTAAATGGGAGATCCTGAAACAGCCTTAATATTCCTCCTGCAGTAAACAACCAAACAACTTTGGCCGAGAGTTCAAATCTCAATAGTGGAACAGAGAAGAAGTATAATAACAAACCTATTCCAATAGCAAAAAGAATAGTGACAAGATAATTAAATAAGCTGACGGTGAAGAAGAGTGACCTTTTTTCGCTCTGCGATGGCATCTCGTTATACCATCTGTCAAAACCGCTTTTTACTCCCCAACCGGATACTACCGAAGTAAAAATAAATATTGTTTCAAGCAGTGTGTAGACACCAAACTCGGCATTTGTAGTATACTCATTAATTATGGGTAATATTATTATGCCACTCAGTTTCCTGAGCGTGTTTCCAATACCATAAATAGAGGTCTGCTTAAAAATTGTTTTGGTTGAATCTATCATGTTGGTGATAAACGGTTACTGCTAATCATTTATTTTCTCAAAGATAGAAATAATTAATGGTTTTAAACCGGTGCATGGGGAAACCGTCGGGGTGGCTTATGGCCACGCTGACGATGGTAACGGGGTGGATTTCTTCACATATTACTCAGAATCTTGATTTTATAATACCAATTTAATTACAAAACACCCTAAATAATTTGTATATTTACTGCATGGGTAAACGAACAGTAATTATAATAAAAGAGAGCCTGAATGAATTGAATGTTTTGTATAAACAAACTAAAGAGCATAAGGCTAAGAAGAAAATAAAAAGTTTAATTTTAACTAAGGGGCAAAAATTCAAAACTAGGTTGGAACTGGCTAAACACTTAGGTGTTGATATAAAAACCTTATATGTTTGGACTAAGCAATACAAAGATTCTGGTATTGAATTTATGATAAAGAGTACAAGTGGTGGTCGGCATAATTGTAAAGTTTCCGATACACTAAGAGCAAGTCTTGATAAAAAACTAAACAACAGCACTGCGCCTCTACAAGGTTATACCCATGCAGTAGAATGGGTAAAGGAAAAGCATGGCACTGAGATTAATTATCATACTTTACGCTCATTCATGATAACGAACTTTGGCACCAAATTAAAACAACCAAGAAAATCACATTATAAAAAGGATGAGGAAGCCTTTGAGGTTTTTAAAAAAACTTCTAGAACTTCTAAAGAACATCATACACCCAAATCTGGATAAATTCAAATCATTCAATTTGTATTTTCAAGATGAAAGCAGATTTGGATTAAAAACACATGTTGGCAGATGCCTTACTGCAAGGGGAGTAAAACCAATTGTAAAATATCAGTATGCTTTTAAGAATACGTATATTTATGGTAGTTTTTCTCCAATTAATGGCGACTCCTTTGTTTATTATTATCGTCTTCTTGGAATGAACAAAAAGGCAATAGCCTTACCATTATTAAAAAGAGATACCCATTTGCCTGTTATTCTAAATCGTTCTGAATAGAAAGAGCTGTTTTTGGCTCCAACGTTATTGAAACAAAGAATTGTATTGACATTAATCAATTCAGCCGGACTAAGAGGACAGGAGGTAATCAACCTAAAGATATCGGATGTTGATTTTGAGCAAGAGACCAGCCATATCCGCCAGAGCAAGTTCAAAAAAGACCGTATAGTTCCCCTTTCTCCAACAATGGCCTTGGCGCTGAGAAAGTATATGAAAGCAGAGAATCCACACGTATGGCTTTTTAACGGCAAACAACCCGACGGTAAATATAGCATACGCGGTCTGTCATGGGTTATGCGAGAAAATCTCAAAAAAACTTCTATTTCTAAAAGTGTAAACCTTCACACCCTTCGCCATACTTATGCAACCCACCTGCTCGAAGAGGGGCTGGATATTGTAACACTAAAGAACCTGCTTGGCCATGCAGATATAACCACTACCATGATATATCTGCATGTGGCGCAGTGCGAACATATTAAACCTCATAGTCCGCTTGACACTTTGTATGGCAGGCTCGAGAAATAATTTTGAGCTAGCCGATATTGTTCGTCGGTTTGGTAAGCAATTAACCCGATAAAGAGAAGCTCTCCCCACAGCAGATAAAGGTTTTGCATAATATTGTGAATGTCGCACGGCCTCTTTGGGCGGACACGAAGAGGCTTGTGACCATTGTGGTACTGTTCGCTACAGCTACAATAGTTGTGGCGACAGGCATTGTCCTAAATGCCAAAGTACAAAACAGGCAATATGGGTCGAGAGATTGATGCAGGCAACGCTTCCGGTAAAGCATTACCACATAATATTTACCGTACCCCATAGTCTTAACAACATCTGCTTGTGGAACGACAGGATGTATTATAAAATACTCTTTAGTGCAGTGCGCCGAACCTTGCATAGCTCATAAAACTATTCAAACTGCTCGATAGGTGCATAGCGCTACAGCCGGGATGTAGTTCAACCGGGACTAATCGCTGGGTCTTACAGACCGCTCATAGTCCTATTTATTAGAGCCAGTGTTTCATTTATTTAATTCATAATTTGTGCTTCTTCCTCCGGACTTCTCTTGTCTTAATATACCTTTTTCTATTAAATCTTTAATATCCCGTAAAGCTGTATCCTGTGAACATTTTGTGATTTTTGCCCATTTCGATGTTTTCAGTTTTCCTTCAAATCCATCAAAAAGTTTGTTTAGCATTAAGCGTTGCCGGCTGTTTAATT
>Ga0256831_1000348_pt1 | contig 24248 bp, 23 predicted proteins | sample 132544metaG_FD_189087 | JGI IMG/M metagenome (GOLD analysis project Ga0256831, IMG submission 189087) | Hydrothermal vent microbial communities from Lau Basin, Pacific Ocean - 132-544 | ecosystem: Environmental > Aquatic > Marine > Hydrothermal vents | place: Pacific Ocean: Lau Basin | collected... | reverse complement strand
CAAAAAGAAAAAACCACCGGATTTACCTATTCAGGGGGTTCTTTTTGATTTTTAGCGGTTTTGTATTGGTTATCTCAATAAAATCAATACTTTTGATTTGTCTTAAAATTTATTTGGGACAGGATTGATTTACGGTTTCAAATAAGATTATGCTACTCATTCTGCTTGTTTACTTCATAAATATTTTAATTATTACCGCACTTGGCGATCTCTTTCATCGACTGTTTTTGAAAAATAAGCCATCTCTTAGACCATTTTTATGGATAAACGGTTTACTTTTTCTGATGATAATCATATGGATTATTTTGTATTTTGGTGGGTTTCCGATTTATTATACCATTTTTTTAGTGATTTTTTCATTTTTCTATCTTTATAAAAATCCTCAATCCCTTTTTTGGGGATACCGCAGAATTAAGACATTTCCGGCTTTGGTTAAAATATTTCTTGTTTTTGCATTAATCATCATCCTTTTATTAAGTAGTATACAAAGCACTATACCGGACAATGAAAGTTATTATATCCAAACCATTAAATGGGCTAACGTGCATGGAATGGTCAAAGGACTTATGAATATTCATCCTTTTTTAGGACAATTTTCGGGCTGGCATATCTTACAAGCCGGATTAAATTTTCATCAAAAATGGCTTACTTTTAACGACCTCAATGGTTTATTTTTTTTAATATTTGTTTTTTACTGGTCGTTACAATATCAGAAGAATACATGGCCTGAGAATTATTGGTTTAGATTATTTCCTGCCCTCTCTGTCCTATTTATATTTTTTTTAGAAGCCCCTTCTCCCGATTTACCGGTAATTTTATTATCATTAATGGTTTTTGATTTATTTGTTCAAAATTATGCACAACTAAATCGCCATCAGTTTATTGAGATATTATTGCTGTCCGGATTTAGCTTTTTAATCAAACCCACGGCAATCATTAATCTGTTATTAGTTTTTATTTTATGGTGGCGTCACCGGCAACAACTTTATAAAATATCAATTAAAATCTGTTTGTTTTTGTTTATTATATTAGGCTTATGGTTGAGTAAAAATTACATTATTTCAGGTTATCTTTTTTATCCTTTCAATTTTTTACATAAAAGCATCAAACCTGTTTGGCAATATCCACCCGAAATGTTGCATTATCTTTCTCAACTCGGCAATCGTGAGCATATGACTTTAAGTCTAAATAGTCATATCATAACCGGCTTTTGGCATTGGCTGCACCAACCCGGCATCCATCAAATCATCAACCCATTAATGGTTTTCTTATTGACAATTTTTCCCATTATTTTAATGAGCACTAAACAAAACAACCAGTTCAAAAAACCATATTTACGACTATATTTAGCGGGTTTATTTTATTTCATTGTCATCCTGTTTATGAGTCCTAATTTTAGATTTTTCTTACCGTTTTTAATTTTTCTAAGCCTTACTATTCTATCTTTTTGTTGTCCACCGGTTTTTACTAAATACCTCAATAGTTTAGGTTGGATTATATTTTTGTTTATTGGATTTTTTTGGGCAATACACAATAATTGGTCATACCAAAATTTAATATTTCCGGAACCCGTATCTATATACAACCAATATGATAGCCAAAAAGAAGGTCAAATTCGCTACAATTTTCCGGTTGAAAAAGAATTATTTTGGCAAACCGGCAATGCTCCCTTACCTGCCATTCACCCCAAGTTGATTGAATTTTTTAAAACAAAATTTGGCGTCATTCCACAAAAAAATGTCGAAAAGAATTATTATTATGAAAATAAAATTAGCAAATAAAACTTTTTAAAGTTCCATACAAAAAACGACCGCCAATTCTTAAAACATAAATTTAAATATTCTTTATTTTAAACCCGCTGGGCAAAAACTACCTTTTGCGCGTCTATAATGGTTTTATAATCTCAAATCGCTTTGCTCTTTAGGGTAAATACCTTTCACATCATAAATTAAGGCTGATTCTTTTGTATATTTATGCAAATCCAGATTTTTGAATTCATTGTGAGCAACCACTGCTAAAACAGCATCATATTTTTTATTGATAGTTTCAATATTGGAAATTAAATCCAAATTATATTCACCTTTCACCTCTTCGGGCGATGCCCAAGGATCAAAAACATCAACATTCATCTGATAATCTTGCAATTCACGTACCACATCAATGGCTCTCGAATTACGTATATCCGGACAGTTTTCTTTAAAGGTTATACCTAAAACTAATACATTGGCATTTTTAATATTTAAATCCTTTTTCAACATCATCTTCACTGTTTCTTGTGCCACAAACTGCCCCATACTGTCATTTAAGCGGCGACCGGCCAAAATAATCTCCGGATTATAATCATATTCTTTGGCTTTGTGCGCCAAATAGTAGGGATCTATACCAATACAATGTCCGCCTACCAATCCCGGACGAAACGGTAAAAAATTCCATTTAGTGCCGGCGGCTTCCAACACCTCTAAAGTATCAATACCTAACAAACGGAATATTTTGGATAGTTCATTCACAAAAGCAATATTAATATCGCGCTGCGCATTTTCAATAACTTTAGCCGCTTCAGCCACTTTGATGGATGATGCTTTGTGCGTCCCGGCAGTAATGATGCTTTTATATAATTTATCTATTTCATCAGCAATTTCGGGCGTAGAACCAGAGGTTACCTTCAAAATTTTGGTAACGGTATGTTCCTTATCACCCGGATTAATACGTTCGGGAGAATAACCGGCATAAAAATCTTTATTAAACTGCAAGCCAGAAAATTTTTCTAAAATAGGTACACATTCTTCTTCCGTAGCTCCCGGAAAAACTGTCGATTCGTAAATAACAATATCTCCTTTTTTTAAGACTTTCCCCACGCTTTCACTGGCTTTATAAAGTGGCGTTAAATCAGGTATTTTATGTTTATCAATAGGCGTTGGCACCGTCACAATGTAAATTTGTGCATCGGCAATATCTTGCAAATTATTAGTCAGTGACAAGCCTTTGCGGTTAAAATCGTTGACTAAAACATCTTTCAATTGGTCAGTCGAAACTTCGAGTGTATCATCAATCCCCTTTTTAAGTTCTTCAACCCGTTGTTTATTAATATCAAAACCGGTTACTTTATATTGGGTAGCAAAAGCTGTCGCCAACGGCAACCCGACATAGCCTAAGCCAATAATAGCAATTTTTTTTTCTTGCATAATTTTAAGAAAGCTTGTATAAAATGATGTAATTTTGAGCAAATATAAAACATATTCATGATGAAAAAAATCAGTTTGGACAATATCTTTCGCATTTTTATATGGCTATTTTTCCTTATTGGCGGAGCTATTGTCAGTATCCATTTTGACAAAATATACTTTTACGATTGGTTTAACAGTACTACATTTCACGTTATCAGTCTATTAACAGGCTATTTATTGCTAAAACAAATCCTGAAAGCAAGTCGAAATACAGGGCGTTATTTAGCAGCTATGGGCCGGCAAGGAAATATACCCCGCTTGCAAACAAACCGCTTGGTAACAAGTGGCAGGTATGCTTGCATGCGACATCCCATGCATTTTGGTTTATTATTTTTTCCGTTAGCTTTTGCTTTATTGTTAGGAAGTCCTACATTTATCCTTATCCTCGCCCCTCTTGAAATGCTTTTGATGATATTAATGATTAAATGGATTGAAGAACCTCAAGCCGAAAAAAAATTCGGCAAAGCTTATAAAGTTTATAAAAAAGAAGTGCCCTTTTTTAACTTTAAAATGAGTTGCCTTAAAAACCTCTTAAACGAAGAAAATAACGTCCAAAAATAGATAAAAGGTTTTATTTTAATACTTCATTAACAAATAATTAGCATTAAACTTTAATAATATGTAAATTTTAAAATTTATCTTTGTTTCAACATTAAATTATTCTATCTATGAAAATTAAGTTTTTATTTATCCTGTCATTTCTTTTCAGCCTGACGTTTGCACAAAACAAAAATCCAAAAAAAATCCCTAAAGGACACTATAACACCAGCAAATTCAGACAAATTACAGATTTGCTGCCCACGCCTAATAGCTACCGTAATGCCGCCGGGGCTCCCGGAAAAGATTATTATCAAAACAAGGCCAATTACAAAATGGATATTCACCTTATTGATCGTCAAAAACCCAGATTGACAGGACATGAAACGATTACTTACATAAATAATTCTCCTGACGATTTAGATTATTTATGGGTACAATTAGATCAAAACAAACGAGCACCTAATTCGTACACCGATCAAATAAAAGACGACGGCAATAACATTATGCTTCGTCCTGGCAAATTTATTTCTCAATATACCAATGCCGGCTACAAAGGCGGATTTCATATCACCAAATTAACTGATGCCAATGGTAAGCCCTTACCTTATACTATTAATCACACCATGATGCGCATTGATTTGCCCAAACCTTTAAAATCGAAAGAAAAATTCAGTTTTAAGGTGGATTGGTGGTACGACATTAACAATTTTGCCGAAGATTGGGGTCGCTCCGGCTTTGAACATTTTAAAGATGATGGCAACAATTTATACATTATTGCCCAGTTTTATCCCCGTATGGCGGTTTATGATGATGTAAACGGCTGGCAAAATATGCAATTTATCCAAACCGGTGAATTTGCCTTGCCCTTTGGTGATTTTGAAGTAAACATAACAGCACCGGCAGATCATATTTTGGATGGCACCGGCGTTTTGACCAACCGGAAAGAAATTTTAAGTCCCAAACAATACAAACGTTATTTAAAAGCGCAAAAAAGTTTTGATAAACCGGTGATGATTGTCACCCAAAAAGAGGCCGAAAAAAATGAGAAAAACGTCAGCAAAAAAACCAAAACTTGGCATTTTAAAGCCAAAAATGTGCGTGACTTTGCTTTTGCCTCATCCCGGAAATTTATTTATGACATGATGGCTGTCAAACTGCCGACCAAAACAGTTATGGCTGTCTCCATGTATCCAAAAGAAGCACAACCACTTTGGGAAAAATACTCTACCAGAACAGTGGCCAATACACTTCAACAGTATTCCAAACATTTATTTGATTACCCTTATCACAAAGCAATCTCAGTCAATGCTTTTCGTCAAGGGATGGAGTATCCGATGATTTGCTGGAATTATGGTCGACCGGACAAAAATGGCAAATACAGTAACCGGACCCGCAACGGCATGATTAAGGTTATCACGCACGAAGTGGGACACAATTGGTTCCCTATGGTGGTCAATTCTGATGAACGCCAATGGATGTGGATGGATGAAGGCTTAAATACTTTTACCGAACTCTTAGCCGAGCAAGCCTATGAAAAAAAACTCGGGTTTAAACTTAATTCGCGTGGCTACCCCAAGCAAGTCGTCCCTTTTATGAAAGGAGACCAAAGCAAAATGCATCCCATTATGGTTAACTCTGACTTGATGTACAACCGTGGTATGACAGCTTATAGCAAGCCTGCAGCCGGATTATATATGCTGCGCGAAGTGATTATGGGACATAAGCTTTTTGACAAAGCTTTCAAAACCTATGCTAACCGTTGGAAATTTAAACATCCGGAGCCCGGAGACTTTTTCCGGACCATGGAAGATGCCTCTGCTATAGATTTGGATTGGTTTTGGCGAGGTTGGTTTTACACTACCCGTGTCAACGAAATGGGAATTGCTAAAGTCAGTAAATTTTATGTCACTGACAAACCAACCCAACGAATTAAACATATGGCCAAAAGCTATGGTATGAAAGTGGAAGATTTTCCGCCGTTTGTTTCTCTAATAACAGAAGACAGCCCTGATTTTACACCGGACATGAGATCGTCTAAAAACCTTTTGTCAAGGGCGCAAAATCTAAAAAGTTTCTTAAAAGAAAACTTTACTAATGAAGAAATAAAAAATATCAAAAGCCCCAAATACTTTTACCGGGTCGAATTTGAACAAAACGGCGAACTGGTAATGCCTATTGTTTTAAAGTTGACATACAAAGATGGTTCAAGCAAACAAATTATTTACCCAGCTAAAATTTGGCGCTATAATGACAAAAAAGTCAGCAAAATGATTCCTTCTCAAAAAGAAATTGTAAAAATAGAATTAGACCCTGAAAATTTGACAGCTGACATCGATATGTCTAATAATGTTTGGCCCAAAAATAAAGTCAAATCAGAATTTCAAAAATTAAAAGCCAAAGTCAAAAATTAATTTTTTAACCGAATACTTTTCATCATCCGGCAGACTTATTCTACCGGATGATTTTTTATAGCACAATAAAAATACTTACATTTGTGAGATATAACTAATCTGATTAGCCTTTTTAATATGAATAGAATTCCCGGCACTATTAAGCATTTAATTATCATTAATATTATTATGTTTTTGGCCACTCAAATGATGCCACAGCAAATGATGAATCTTTTTGCCATGCATTTTCCACTTAATCCGCAATTTAGAGTTTGGCAACTAATCACACACATGTTTATGCATGCTAATTTGCTGCATATTTCCTTTAATATGTATGCCTTATGGGCTTTTGGCACCCCTTTATACCATATTTGGGGAGAAAAAAAATTCTTAATTTTTTATTTTGCTGCCGGTTTAGGAGCAGTATTACTATACACGGCCGTTCAATACTATACGTTTATGCAAGATCTGCATGCTTTAATGGCACAAGGCTTGAGCAAAGAAGAAATATTTGCCGTTTTAAATAGCGGAAAAGTTTATATCCAATTTCCTGAAATGGGTCAAATCTATTGGAGTGTCATGCTGGGGGCTTCAGGAGCCATCTATGGCTTATTGGTGGCTTTTGCGTTTTATTTTCCCAATGCCGAATTGATGCTTATTTTCATTCCCTACCCCATAAAAGCCAAATATTTTGTTCCCCTACTGGTTCTCTTAGATTTAATCTTTGGTATAACCAATGTTATGCATACGCCTATTGCCCATATGGCACATGTTGGCGGCGCATTGGTCGGCTATATTTTAATGCGGACCTGGCAAAAACATGATTTTCGTCGATGGTATTAAGGAAATAATTATGTCAGAATTTAAAAAAATTCCTGCTTTTATAAAACGTCAACCCACACTCGACTTAATTATTTGGGTCAATATTATTTTATTTTTATTGGCCCAGATGCTTTCGGCATTCAAATTATTTTCTCTCCGTTACATTGCTTTACAAGCTTTTACTCCCAACATTTATAATTTCTGGCATTTGCTCACTTACGGTTTTTTTCATCAGGGCTTGCTGGCTTTATTATTTAATATGATTTTGTTATACTATTTTGGCCGCATCTTTGCCGATTTTGAATCCGGGAAAAAACTTTTTTTAACTTATCTGGCTGGCATTATTTTAGGCGGGTTATTTTTTATTGTTAGTTACCATTGGTTTTCATCCTTTTACATTCAAAAAAATCCTCTTTTAGGCGCTTCTGCAGGTGTGATGGCGGTCATTACCTACATTTCATTGTATGTGCCGGAGTATACTATAAAAATAAGATTTTTAGGACACTTCAAGCTTTTACATTTACTTATTTTTCTTATACTTTTTAACCTGCTGCAAATACCTTTAGGAAATCCGGGCGGTTATTTTGCACATTTAGGCGGATTAACAGCCGGATTTTTAATCTTTTTGTGGGATAAATTAAGGCGCCCTTCGCTTTCTAACAAAAAAAGGAACCATTCAGCCAATATAGACCGGCTTTTAGACAAAATAAACCATTCGGGTTATGAAAGCTTATCAGATGACGAAAAAGAAGAACTTTTCAAAAAAAGTCAATCCAAAAATTAAGATTTATCCTTAGGTTCTCTTCTTTTATCTTCTTGACGGCGAAAAATCCAAACGATTAAGCCCAAAAGGACAATACCGGTAATCATACCGCTTAAAGCATGTCTAATCATTTCCATTTTGTATAAATATTTTTGAAGGGTATTCTATTCTACTTAAAAAAAGGCCTTTGGCCGGCACTGAAAAACCGGCTTTTTCACGGTTACGCTGCTCAATAATATGGGCAAAGTCAGACACACTTAGTTTATGCAATCCCACATCAACAAGTGTACCGACAATGGCCCGCACCATGTTTCGTAAAAAACGGTCGGCTGTGATGTTAAATACTAATTGACCCCCTTTAACTTCCCAAAAAGCTTCTTGCACATCACAAATAAAAGTTTTAACATCGGTATGCGTTTTTGAAAAACTTTTAAAATCTTTATACGTTAAGAGTTTGGCTGCAGCTTCATTCATTAAATCAATATCCAAATCTTTAGCCAAATACCAAGAATAAGTTGTTAAAAAAGGATTTTTGTACCGGTGAATATAATATTGGTAATGCCTTTTTTGGGCATCAAAACGGGCATGTGCCGAATCGATCACCGGCAAAATTTGACGAACAGCAATATCTTTAGGCAAAAACGAATTGAGTTTAAAAGACAATTGCAAGGTATCAAGAGATTCGGGCGTCTCAAAATGAGCCCACATTTGACTGGCATGTACCCCGGCATCAGTTCGCCCGGCACCGGTTAATATGGTTTTTTGCCGTAATAAAAGGCTAAGTGCTTTTTCAAAAACTTCTTGTACCGTCAGTGCATTGGGCTGACGTTGCCAGCCGTGATATACCGATCCATCGTAAGAAAATTCAATAAAATAGCGCAATTTGTCTTAATTTTGTCATCAATACAAAACTAATGAAAAAAATTCTATTACTTTCTGATACGCATGGGCATTTAGATGAACGAATGCTTAAATACATTAAAGAGGTTGACGAAGTGTGGCATGCCGGAGATATTGGCATGACTGATGTGACCGATACCATAAAAAAGTTTACCCCGCTTAGAGCTGTTTATGGTAATATTGATGGTAGTGAGCTGCGTAAAGAATTTCCTGAAATCCAATTTTTTAAACTTGATAATTTAAAAGTCCTCATGACACATATCGGTGGTTATCCGGGTAGATATAATGCTAAAGCAAGGGAAGCGATCCAAAAATATATGCCTGACCTTTTTGTTACAGGGCATTCACATATTTTAAAAGTGATGTATGATAAAAAAAACAAATTATTACACATGAATCCGGGAGCTGCCGGCAAACATGGTTTTCACAAAAAGAGAACCATGCTAAGGTTTATATTAGATGATGGAGAAATAAAAGATTTGGAAGTAATTGAATTGGGAGACAGGTAAAACACAATTCTCAAACATTTGCTTGGAATAGGCTGCGCATTTTTTTATTCATATTTTTTTCCTATTTTTACTTAACATTTTTTTATATCGCTATGGCCAGATACAATATTTTGACAAAAAATTTCTCGAAAAAAAATAGTCAAAAATTACAAAAATTATTGGGAAAAGACTTTGAAATTTGGCAAGAACAAATACCGGAAGACTTAAAAATACATTTGGTCATCATAAATGAAAAATATGAAGAAGCCTGTCAAATAATTGGAAAGTTAATCCAGAATAAACAAACCGGCAAAGTCCCTTTTTTCTTAATGTCTTCTTTTAAAGAAAATCCGTTAATAGAATGTTTTCAAAAAGGTTTAGATGATTTTATCGATGAGAAATGGCCTTCAGAATTAATAAAAGCTAAAATATTAGCTTTCTTTTCTTGTCGTAAAAAATTCAAAAAGGACAGCGGCAAAAAAATTAGGATCGGGAATGTCTCAATTAATCCGAAAAAAAGGAAAGTGACGCGAAAAGGAGAAGAGGTATCATTAACCAAGATTGAGTATGATATTTTAAACCTTTTAGCCAATGATCCAGGCAAAATATTTTCAAGAGATGAAATATATAACAGCATTTGGGGACGTCATGTCATTGTTGGCGAACGCACTTTAGATGTTCATATGAACAACTTGCGAAAAAAAATAGGTAAAAGTAAAATCCGTACCAAAAAAGGAATTGGTTTTGGCATAAATCCCGAATTATAAACTGATATTTTTTCAATATCCTTATCCCAGCTGCCTAACATACTTAAAACTCATTAGATGAAATGAAAAAAATTAAAGCCTTTACGTTCATATTTTCAATTTCCTTATTAATATCGAGTTGCATTGTATATCATCCCATGATGGCTGACATACCATTGATTAGTAAAAAGAATGAATTAAGAATAGACGGTGGTGTGTCACTTGTCCCGGCAGCCAATGCTACAGTTTCTTACGGACTGACGAAAGCCATAGCCATACAAGGTTTTGGCGATATAAGCGATAAAAATAATTATTATGTACAAGCAGCTGCAGGCTATTTCAGGCAAATAAGTCAACACCAAGTTATCGAATTTTATAGCGGATATGGCTATGGGCATGGCCTAGCTGACACCGATGCTACATCCGGCCGGCTTTTTGGTCATTATCAACTTTATTTCGGACAAGCTAATTTTGGTAGAATCGCAGATGAAAAATCTAATTTAGAAATTGGGTTAGGATTTAAAGCCGGCTTCCTTAAATCAGTATTCACCGATCAAAATTTTTATAAATGGACTTCCGAAAACGGTCCTTTTATTACGTATCATGACAAAAGTTTATTATTAGAACCACAAGGTTTCATCAGGTTTGGCGGCAAAAAAATACGGTTTAATCTTAAAATTGGTCGGACTTTTATTCATAAATACACCCATAAAGATAAAGCCCTACCTCTTATCCCTGTGAATGTGGGCGTAGGGGTTAATTACAAATTATAAAAATGCTCAACCCCGAAACTAACTTATTTCCACCTGACCAAATCACCCTCTTTCAAATGATAGCGATCGGCCAACCCGGCTTTTATTTCCAAGGTATATTTAGCCGGCTTAATCGAAGGAAGCGAGGTTTCGTCCAAAACCTTAGCATTTCTTACTATATGTACAATCTTTTTGTCCGGCCCAATATAAATAATGTCTAAAGGAATAAAGGTGTTTTTCATATAAAAATAACGGGGCTTTACATCGTCAAAAATAAAAAGCATGGCTTGGTTATCTTTCATCGTTCGCCGGTACATTAAACCGGTTTCGCGTGCATAATCATCTTTAGCAATTTCAATATCAAAATTAGCTTTTACATGACCATGATTATCTATTATTTGTAATTCACCCTGTTTTTTAAAACTGATTTGCGGTGTCGTTTGAGGGCGTGTATTTTTTACTGGATTTTTACAAGCCAATGCATTTAAAATAATAAATAAGTAAATAATGTTTTTCATAAGTTATTGTTTTTTAATAAAGTAAGCTGCCCCAAGTAATTGAGACAGCATCATCTTAAATTACCAATCTTTATCTTGTTTGCGTTTCCGTCCGCTTCCTTTCAAAATTTTTGCTTTGATTTTTTTCTGGGTTTTTTGTTCTTTATTTTTTAAAGCTACCAATATTTGCTTGACTTGTTGTGGTGTTAACTGACCTTTGCGCGGTACAGGCTTCCGGTTAGATTGTTTTTGTTGACCTTGACCACCATTGGGTTGCTTTTGTTGCCCTTTATTGGGTTTATTATTTTGTTTATTTTGTTCTTTATTTTGGTTATTCTGTTGTTTTTTCTTATGATCGCCTTTACCTTGTTTATTTTTCTCTTTTTTATTTTGTTGATCTTGGTTCTTCTTATTTTGATCGTTTTTAGGCTTTTGTTTTGATTTATTTTTTTGGTTTTGTTTGTTTTGCTTATTCTTATTTTGTTGATTCTTATTCTTATTCTGATTTTGCTTGTTCTGGTTATTTTTATTTTGTTTATTCTTTTTATTCCGGTTATTTTTTTGCTGTTTTTTCAATTTCATTTGTGCCAAAGCTAAATTGTAGCGCGCTTCTTCATCGGCCGGATTATGACGCAAAGCATTTTTATAAGCCTCAACTGCTTTGTCATATTTCTTTTTTTGATACCAGATATTTCCTTGGTTAAAAAAGGCTTTTGATTTTAAATTATCGCCCGCCGCTGTTTGAGCTGCTTTCTTGAAAAAATGAGCCGCTTCTAATTTTTTATCCAACTCAATATCCGTCAAACCTAAATTATAAGCTGCCACTGCATTAAGTGGATCTATGGTCAAAACTTTTCGAAAAGCATGTTCGGCCGTTTCATAATCAGCCTTATCATAGGCTGATAAACCCTTGTTAATCCATTCTTCTATATGCGAATTCTCTTTTGGCTTTTGTGCTTGTCCAAATGTGGACCAAATCAAAAGGCTAAAACTAAGAACCATTATATTTTTTGCTGTTCGTCTCATTTTAATTGTCATTTAATTCATTGAAAAGATTCAGTTTTCTTAACCATTGGGTTTCACGTTCTAACACTAAAACATAAAGTATCAAAAAGAATAAGCCACCGGCTAAAAACCATTGATATTGGTCTTTATACTCAGAAAACTTGGTTGTTTCATATTCTTTTTTATCCATTTTCTTTAAGGCGTCGGCCAAATATTTGACTACTTTAGCCGTATTACGTCCGTCTATATATTTTCCAGCGGTCACTTCGGCTATTTGTTTCAAAATTCGATCGTTTAGACGGGTAATGACAGTTTGACCATTTTTATCTTTTTTATATCCGTACAAACTGCCATTTTTACGGATAGGAATAACCGCTCCTTTTTTGGTCCCGATCCCCACTGTAAAGATAGTGACGCCTTGCTGTGCCGCTCTTTTAGCTGCCTCAACAGCTTTTTGCGAATGATCTTCGCCATCAGACAAAATAACCAATATTTTATTGGTGTCATCTTCATCAAAATAAGTAGTGGCTAAATCTATGGCATCGTCTATTGCCGTTCCTTGTGAACTAACCAAATCAGTATTCATATTTTGCAAAAAAATCTTCCCCGCCGCATAATCAGTTGTTATAGGCAACAAAGGATAAGCCTCACCGGCATAAGCTATTAAGCCGATACGGTCAGAAATCAAATTATCAATAATTTTTGACACAATACGTTTGGCCTTTTCTAAACGTGAAGGTGGCACATCCTGTGCATCCATACTTTTGGATACATCTATGGCAAATACAATATCGACACCTCGTCTTTTGACTGTTTCTAATTTAGTTCCAATTTTAGGATTGGTCAAACCGGTAATTAAAAATAGTAAGGCCAATGAAAGAAGCAATAACTTTACAAAAGGTTTAAATTTTGATCTTTCTATCACTACTTTATCCATCAGCCGGGCATCAAAAACAGCTTTTTGTCTTTTTATTTGCCATAATCGCATATAAAAATAGGCTACCCAAATAATGGGAATAAAAATTAACAGGAGGAAATATTTTGGTTCTTCTATCTGGTACATGATATTATTTTTTTAAGCAGTTTAATCATCAATTATCTTTTAAACAAAACTTTTCAGCCAAGTGTAGCGTAAAAGTCCAACAATAAAAATCAGCAAAACTGCACTTAAGACAAAGGGCCTGTATAGTTCTTTATAATTATAATATTTAGTTTCTTTAATCTCTGTTTTTTCAAGTTTATCAATGGCCTTATAAATTTTATTTAATTTACGGTTGTCTGTCGCCCTAAAATATTTACCACCGGTTTCTTGCGCAATTTTTTTCAAAAGATTTTCATCTATTTCGACCTTAGCATTTTGGTATATAAAGCTTCCATCAGGACGAACACCAACCGGTGTGGGTGCATAACCATTGGTTCCCAACCCAATGGTGTAAACTTTTATACCAAATTCTTTGGCCAATTCTAAGGCTGTATTTGGGTCAATTTCACCGGTATTGTTAACCCCATCGGTCATTAAAATAATAACTTTACTTTTAGCCTTACTGTCTTTTAAGCGGTTAACGGCTGTCGCCAACCCCATACCAATGGCAGTACCTTGATCTAACTGATTAAAGAGTTGTCTAAAATTTATTTTCCTAATGGCTTGCATGACAATACGATGATCAGAAGTAATAGGCACTTGCGTAAAAGCTTCGCCGGCATACAAAACCACACCAAAACGGTCATTCGGCCTTTTTTTGATAAAATTAATCGCAGTTTTTTTCAAGGCTTCCAGCCTGTTTGGCTTTAAATCCCGTGCCAACATACTGGCTGACACATCGACCGCCAACATAATATCTATTCCTTTTGTTTTTTTAGTTTTTGCCGTAATATCTACCGAACGTGGGCGTGAAAGACCAAAACTGACTAATGCAATGGCCAGCAATAAAAAAGCAGCCAAAACAGGAATTGCTTTATTTTTTATGGTTCTAAACCCACCAAAAGCAGCTAAATTGGAATAAAGCATTTTGGGACGTTCATTGTAATAATTTTTATACTGCCAAAAAGCCAAGACCGGCACTAAAATTAAAAGTAATAGTGCATATGGTGTTTCAAGTTGTATATGTCCGAATATTTCTTTCATGTCGTTGTAAATTTATTTTTGCCTTATCATTCTTAATTTATAAAGCAACTTTCATTATTTAACTAATTCTGCCGACTGCATAACCCGTTCAATAAGCGCTTGATTTTCTTTATTGCCACGAAGATAAAAACCCATCAGCAATTTTAATCCTTGTTTGGTCGGGTAAAAACGACTGTCAAATTCGACTTTGACATTTTTTCCTATTACCGGCAAATCTATTTCAAAATCACCAAAATAACGTTTTCCATTGTCTAAATCAGCTTGCTGCATATTCACATTTCGTGCATTAATTTGCTTTAAAAACGCCTGCATTATAGGTTTGCTCAAATCTATCTGGCCGGGTAATGTTTGTTTAAAATCCATACTACCTGCAACAATGGCATACTTTTTAATCAAATTTTCATCGGCATAAAAACTGATTTCCTCCAGCATTTTTTTTAGATTATCCGGTAATTGATCCAATTGCGCCGAAATATCCAATGAATGTAAAATATGTGGTGTTGTCAAGCCTAAAGCTGGATCACTTCCATATTCATTGTAAACCCATTCGGCAGCAGACATATTTTCGGCTAAATTTTTAGTCATTTTCAATTTATGCAGATAATAATAACTTAATCCACCCAACAGACCTAAGACCAACAATACACCGGTAACAATACCCATCGCCACGCGTTTTTTTCGTTTTTTTGCCTTTTCTATTTCGGCTAACTTGGCGGCTTTTTCGGCAGCAATCGCTTCTATTACTTGATGCGCATCGGCTATAACATTTTGTATGGTAGCAGTATCTAAATCAATATCAGCAGGATTGGGAGACAATTTGGCAAATTTTGCCAAATCAGCCCGTTTTAGTGTTTCTTCTAAACGTGTCAAGAGTTGAGGCGAAAAATAAGCACCGTTTTCAAAGCGGTAAGTTTTTAAACTTTGCAATAATTCGGCCGAAATTTTTTCTTTGGCAGACAAGCCAAGTTCTTCTTCCAGATAATTTTTCAAGGTATCTGTCAAATTAAAATAATGCTCATCTACCCGGTTTTGTAACCATAATTTTTCGTTCTGTAAATCTTTCAACCGTTTGATGGCTTTTTCGTAAGGAGTCAAAGTTTTTTTAGCTGCTATTTTTCTTTTTCGTCGCAGATAAAAGAAATAAGCTGACAATGCAAGAAGAAGCACGGTTAAAATCCACCATAAATAAGTATGTGGTGAAGAGATTTCGTCAATAGCTTGACCTTTTATATTAACCGGAGCTTTAAAGCCATACAAACCTTGTTTGGTCGTATCAACTTGTACCGGCTGAACCTGAATTTTTAAACTGTCAGTGGCATAAACACTATCATTTATTTTGACATTTATAGGCGGAACAACATATTGACCACTATCCCAAGCTGTTATAAAATATTTTTTTTGTAATTGTCTGTAAGGCTTAGTTTGCAAAGTATCAACCGGTGTACTTTTAACGACTTCCATTTGGCCTAATTGGGTCAATTCCGGAAAATCAGCAAAAGACAAGGTGTCAGTTTTTGCAGTTACCTGCAAGCTAATTTGCTCACCGGGACGAATAGCCGTTGTATCAGTCGAAATTTTTACGTCTGATCGAATTTGTGCCTTTACAGGCCAAAATACAATTCCTAAAATTAAAGCAATGTATATTTTTTTCATATCATTTCTTTTTCCTTTTCATTCCTCTTAATAAGAATGACTTCTATTGTTTAATTGTTCATGCATTTGATAAGTCAATTAACTTCTTGCATTAAAGTATTGTAGCATTTTTTTAATATATGACCCATTGGTTGCCACCCAAATAACGCCACTGCCAGATTTTTGAAAGGCTTTTTTAAAGTAATTATGCCGTTGTAAAAAATTGGCATTATGTGTTCGACGCACTTTAGGATTAGAGGTATCGATATAGGCCGGTTTTCCTGTTTCCAAATCTTTAAGTGTAACAATACCTAAATCCGGCATTTCCTTTTCCATTGGGTCATATACCATAATACCGGTTAAATCATGTTTTTTTCCTACAATTTTAAGCGTTTCTTCATAATTTTGGTCAATAAAATCAGAGACTAAAAAAACAATGGCTTTCTTTTTTAAAATATTATAGACAAATTTCAAGGCTTTGGCTGTGTTAGTCTGGGTATGTTTGGGCTTTAAATCGACCAATTCACGTATAATCCGCAAAACATGAGAACGACCCTTTTGCGGTGGGATAAACAATTCGATTTCATCTGAATATAAAACCAAACCTACTTTATCATTATTTTGTGTAGCAGAAAAAGCCAAAGTTGCCACCATTTCGGTAATCATTTCGCGTTTCAGTTGACCACGTGACCCAAACCATTGCGAGGCACTGATATCAACAGCCAACAACATAGTCAATTCACGTTCTTCTTCAAATACTTTAACAAAAGGCGTTCGGTATCGTGCGGTCACATTCCAATCGATATTTCTAACATCGTCACCAAAAGCATATGGGCGAACTTCAGAGAAAGTCATACCACGCCCTTTGAAGGAGCTATGATATTCTCCGCCAAAAATATGGTCGGATAAACGTTTGGTTTTAATTTCTATTTTACGAACTTTTTTAAGTATTTCTTTTGTGGTCATTTGTAAAGTTGAAAGTTAAAAGTTGAAAATTTGGTCATACAAAAGCCGCTTCTAAAAAAACAAAGGGGCAATGCATCCTCATGCAGGCGCTGGTGAGTCATCGTCTTGTTAAAATTAATTTTAAGCCTCCTCGTTGTTATGCCTCATAATTTGAAAAATTTAGCCGGAGTGACCGTAAATTATCTTTTTCTATTTCGCGGTTCTAAGGCACATCTACAGTATTGACAATTTTGTTTATAATGTCCTCTGTCGTAATATTTTCGGCTTCAGCTTCATAAGTTAAGCCAATACGGTGACGTAACACATCATGCACCATGGCCCGAACATCTTCCGGAATAACAAAACCGCGTTTGTTGATAAAAGCATAAGCCTTGGCTGCAGTAGCCAAATTGATACTGGCACGAGGTGAGGCACCAAAATTAATCAAGGGTTTAAGTTCTGCCAAACCATATTTCTCGGGGTAACGTGTTGCAAAAACAATATCTAAAATATATTGTTCAATTTTCGGATCTAAATAAATTTGCTTGACCACCTCACGGGCTTTCAAAATCTTATCTGTGGTGGTAACCGGCTGCACTTTATTTATATCACCTTTTAAATTACGCCGCATTATTTCCAACTCTTCTTTTTGTGAAGGATAATCAATAATGGTTTTGAGCATAAAACGGTCGACTTGTGCTTCGGGTAATGGATAAGTACCTTCTTGCTCTACGGGGTTTTGTGTGGCCATAACCAAAAAAGGCTCTTCGAGTTTATAAGTTTCATCACCAATGGTTACTTGGCGTTCTTGCATCGCTTCAAGTAAGGCAGATTGGACTTTTGCCGGCGCCCGGTTAATTTCGTCTGCCAAAACCAAATTGGCAAAAATAGGCCCCTTTTTAACTTCAAATTTATTCTCTTGCATATTATATATCAGTGTACCTATGACATCAGCCGGTAACAAATCGGGGGTAAACTGAATACGACTAAATTTAGCATCAATAGCCTTTGCAAGGGTATTAATGGCCAATGTTTTGGCTAAGCCGGGAACCCCTTCTAACAGAATATGTCCTTTACCTAATAAACCGATAAGTAAACGGTCAATCATTTTATCTTGTCCGACAATAACTTTATTGATTTCAAATTTTAAAACATCAATAAAATCACTTTCTTTTTTGACTAATTCATTTAAGTCATTTACATTAATATTATTTTCCATATCAAAATGTTTTTTTTCATTACAAGTTTACAACAAAATTATGCCATTACTTGTTAAGGATTTTATAAAATAGGATGAATTAGCAAAAAATTAAGTTTTATGCAAAATGTTTGTTAAAAAAACTGACATAATAACAGGTTATTTATTTTATATTTTATTTTCTGGTTGATTACCTACCATTAAAATATTGATTAAATTTGATTTTTGGTTGTATTACCTTAGATATATCTTTAAACAGATTTAAAGACTTTGTTCGCAATTATGAAAAAACTTTTATTAATCAGCATTATCTTTACGGCTTTTTATAGTTTCAGTCAATCTGACAGTTTGACAAGGCCCAAAATTGGCTTGGTATTAAGTGGCGGTGGTGCAAAAGGTTTGGCTCATATTGGGGTGCTTAAAGCACTAGAGAAGTTTCATATTCATCCGGATTATATAGGCGGTACCAGTATGGGCGCCATTGTAGGTAGTTTATATGCCATGGGATACAATGCCTGTCAGTTAGACTCTATTTTTCACCATATTCCTTTTGAAGATGTCCTCTATAACCGTTTGGACCGGAAATATAAGAGTATGTTTAAAAAAGAACGAGGTGAACGCTTTATTTTCAGTTTTCCTTTTTCGCTAAAAAAAATGAGTGTTCAATTGCCACGGGGCCTTTCCGACTCTCAAAGAATGTTTAATGTCTTGGCCGAAAATATGTATCCGGTCCATAACCTGAAAGATTTTTCAAAGCTAAAAATTCCTTTTATTTGTATCTCTACCGATATCGTAAGTGGCAAACAGGTTCTTTTTAATCAAGGCTATTTGCCTGCAGCCGTTACAGCCAGTGCTTTATTGCCAAGTGTTTTTAAACCTTTAGACAAAGATAATAAACTTTTACTGGACGGAGGTATCGTCAATAATTACCCACTTAAAGAAGTGAAAGATTTAGGAGGCGAGTATATTATTGGCAGCGATGTACAAGGTAACATTTTAAAAAAGAAAGATATTAACGGCATGTCCGACATTTTGGAACAAATCATCAGTTTCGGCATGTATAAAGAAATGCCGTTGAAAAAAGCCCAAACAAATTTATATATTCATCCGGATATCACCGGTATAGGTTTGACTGATTTTGATAAAATAGATACGATAATCAAAAGAGGAGAAAAAGCCGCCACACAAGCTTTACTTCAACGCGATGACCTCTCAAAACTACAATCCGGTAAACCTTTTTCGGCTTTACATTATCAAAAACCGGATAGTTTGGTTTTTGATCAAATTATTATTGAAGGGGCGCAAAATTTTTCTCGTGATTATGTATTAGGTAAAATTGGTCTGCGTCCGCGTCAAAAAATAAGCTATAAAGATTTTCTCGATGGCATTAATAATCTTATAGGATCAGACAATTTTGAAAAAATACATTACCGTTTTCTAACGCGCAAAAACCAAAACGATTTGAAACTCGACTTAAAAGAACGACAACACAAAGCATCTTTTAATATCGGATTTCATTATAATGATTTGTACAACATAAATGTCATCGTAAATTTTGAAAATAAGCGGATTATCACCAATAACGACCTGATTTCCATTGACTTGATCGGCGGAAATTATTTTCGCTATAATTTTGATTACCTTATTGACAATGGTTTTAAAATGAGTATTGGATTTCATAGCGGGTTACACCGTTTCACACATTCCGTTGATGCGCAAGAGATTTTCAGACAAGAAAATTTCAGCATTAATAAACTTGATTTTAATTATTTTCAACTAACCAATAAACTTTATTTTCAAGGTAATGCCAATCATTTTATTTATTTACGCTTAGGCCTGCAACATGCCTACAAAAAATTATACACCTATGTTTTTTCCAGCCGGGAAGATGAAGCTTTTTATTTTGGTAAAAACCATTATTTTGGCAACTTCGCTTCCTTAAATTTAGACAGTCGCAACGATTGTTATTTCCCAACAAAAGGTATTTATTTAAAACTCAAATGGACTTATAATTGGGCATCATCTGATTTTTATGGTGATTTTAAACCCTTTTCTATTTACATGCTCGACTTTAATTGGACACAAAAAATTAACCGGTATTGGCTTATTCAACCAACTATACAATCGGGGCTGTTTTATAGCACAGATTATACTTATGACAATATATTTTATTTAGGAGGTATGAATTCTTACCAAAATTTTGATCAAATTATCCATTTTACGCCGATGCAAGAGCTTTCAGTTAGTGCCACAAAATTTACCATATTTGGCTTTACAAATCTTATTCCCATCCAAAAAAAACAATTCTTGAAATTAGGCGGTCATATGCTCTTTTACGATCAATCTATCCAACTATTACCATCTGTCATAAAACAATTATACGGCTATAATATCAGTTATGGCATCAAAACATTCTTAGGTCCGTTAATTCTAAATTATGGACATGTCCCCCAATTAAAAAAGCAATATATCGGTTTTAGCTTTGGATATGAATTTTAGGATTTTGGAATGATGTTTGTTCTAATCAAAGAAAATAAACTTTTATGAAAAAAACAATTACTTATATATTTCTATTTATTTTTTATTTTTCTTTTGCGCAAGATTTGGCATACAAACCCGGCGAACATTTCAAATTCAAAATTCACTATGGCTTTTTCAATGCCGGTTACGCTACATTAGACCTGAAAACCGGTAAATTCAAGCAAAAGAATCTTTTCCATGCCATCGGAAAAGGGTGGACAACCGGTGTTTCACGCTGGTTTATGAATGTTAACGATTTATATGAAAGCTATTTCGATTCTAACAATAGACCTTATCGTTTTGTCAGAAAAATTGATGAAGGTGGTTATACCATGGATAAAGAATTACATTTTGACACCAATAATCAAAAGGTTTTGGTAATTAATAAAAAAAAGAAAACAGCCAAAACCTACACAATTCCACAACGTATCCAAGACATGATGTCTGTTTTTTATTACTTACGGAATTATGATACCGGTAAATTGAAACCGGGAGATGAAATTAGTGTAGATTTATTCTTAGATGAAGAAATTTATCCTTTTAAGCTTAAATATCTTGGTAAAGATATTTTAAATACTAAAGTTGGCAAAATTCACAGCCTTAAATTCCGACCTTTGGTACAATCCGGCCGTATTTTCAAAGAAGATGAAAGTTTAACCGTTTGGATTAGCGATGACAAAAATAAAATGCCTCTATTGATAAAAGCCAAACTGTTAGTCGGTTCGCTTAAAGCCAGCCTAATAGAATACAGCGGTATAAAACATCCTGTTAATTTTAAAATGTAATAATTATAATGAACCTTTTTGTTACCTTTACGGCTCCTTTATTCTTCTTAGAAAGTTATGTACAAGCTAAATTTTCCGACATACGATTTTCAATTAAAAAAACAAAATGGAAAATGGCTAATCCTTGATACTATTCGCCATAAATATTTGGTATTGACACCTGAAGAATGGGTAAGGCAACATACGATACAGTATTTAATCCACGACAAAGCCTACCCAAAAAATTTGATTGCAGTAGAAAAAGAACTAAAAATCAACCAAACCAAAAGACGCTTTGACATTGTTGTTTTTAACAAGCAAATGAAGCCCCAAATTTTGGTAGAATGCAAAGCTCCCAATATTCCGGTAACCCAAAAAACTTTCGATCAAGCCAACCAATATAATTGGCTCCTTAAAGCACCTTATTTATTTTTAACAAATGGAATGAAACATTATATTTGTAAAATTGATTTCGAGGCTAATCAATTTAAATTTTTAAAAGATTTACCCAAAAATTCCTTATGAAAATAGCTATTGCCATCTTAAATTGGAATGGACAAAATTTATTGGAAAAGTTTTTACCCTCAGTAGTTAAATATTCAAAGCAAAGTGACATCTATGTTATTGATAATGCTTCTACTGATAATTCCATTGATTACCTTAAAACACACTTTCCAAATGTTAAAGTTATAGCTTTAGACAAAAATTATGGATTTGCCGGTGGCTACAACAAAGGGCTTAGAAAAATTGAAGCCGATATTTATGCTTTAATAAATTCAGACATCGAAGTAACGCCAAACTGGTTAGACCCGGTTTTAAAGACATTTAAAACAGAACCCGAAACGGTCGTAGTCCAACCTAAAATAAAAGATTATAAGAACAAAAGCATGTTTGAATATGCTGGCGCTGCAGGGGGGTTTTTAGATTTCTTTGGTTATCCATATTGCGATGGACGACAATTATTTAAAATAGAAAAAGACCAGGGGCAATACCAAAAAGAAAAAAATATTTTTTGGGCTTCCGGTGCCTGCTTTTTTATACGTAAAAATACTTTTACTGAACATAACGGATTTGACGAAAGTTTTTTTGCACACCAAGAAGAAATAGATTTATGTTGGCGAATACAACATACAAAAAAACATATAAAATATATCTCACAGTCGGAGGTCTATCATTTAGGTGGAGGAAGTTTAAAATACAAAAACCCCTTTAAAACATATTTAAATTTTAGAAACAACCTAAGTATGTTATTAAAAAATTTACCGGCTATGTTGCTATTCCCCGTTATATTTACACGCCTTATATTAGATGGAATTGCCGGATTGGTATTCTTAACTCAAGGTAAACCAAAACACACATGGGCTATAATAAAAGCACATTTTAGTTTTTATAAAAAAATTCCAAAAAATTGGAAAAAAAGGCCAGCTAAACCGCTTAACAAATATTATAAAAAATTAAGTATATTCATAAAATGAAAGAAAAACAATTCAATAAAATAACAGAGCAAGATTCGTTGTATGATAATTTGGAAAAAATGAGCATACACGAACTTTTAGTTAATATTAACAACGAAGATAAAAAGGTACCATTTGCGGTAGAAAAAGCGATACCACAAATAGAAATTTTGGTTGAAAAAATTGTAAAAAGTCTAGAAAAAGGCGGTAGACTATTTTATATAGGCGCTGGAACTAGCGGAAGATTAGGTATATTAGATGCCAGTGAATGTCCGCCAACCTTTGGCGTCGAAGACGATCTGGTCATAGGCTTAATAGCAGGTGGCGATAAAGCCATAAGAAAAGCCGTTGAAGCAGCAGAAGACAGTACCATACAGGGTTGGAAAGATTTGATGAATAAAAATTTTAATAAAAGAGATGTTTTGATTGGCATTGCAGCATCAGGAACAACACCCTATGTAGTAAGTAGCATAGAAAAAGCAAGGAAGATTGGTGCTGTTACAGGTTGCATTACCATGAATCCCGGAAGTCCGTTAGAAAAAGCTGCAGAATATCCGGTTACAATCGTTGTGGGCCCCGAATTTGTAACAGGGAGCAGTCGTATGAAAGCAGGAACCGCACAAAAATTGGTTTTAAATATGATATCAACCAGTACCTTAATAAAATTAGGAAGAGTAAAAGGGAACAAAATGGTTGATATGCAATTAACCAATGCCAAATTAATTGATAGGGGCACAAAAATGATCCAAAATGAAACCAATCTCAATTATGATGATGCTAAAAGCTTATTGTTAGAAACCGATAGTGTCAGAAAAGCACTAAAAAAATTTTTTAATACAAATTCAAATGAATGACAAGTAAATCGATTAATTAACATTAAAAATAAAAAAAATAAAGTTATAAAAAAAACCGCAAAGAACATTCTTTGCGGTTTTAGTTTAAGATGGGCGGCGACCTACTTTTCCACCTTAATGGCAGTATCATCAGCGCAGTCGGGCTTAACTTCTCTGTTCGGAATGGGAAGAGGTGATCCCCGACGCTATAGCCACCCTTAAATCTTCAACCGGTTGGGTTTTTTAAAACCGGTTATAAATTTTATAATAAACATATTGAGATATAATTAAAAGCAAAATCTGGCGCCCCGGTCTTATAACCGGAGCATTTGTAGATTTGCTTTTCTTATCATAAGCTTAACGGGTAATTAGTACCACTCGGCTAAGTGCATCGCTGCACGTACACCTGTGGCCTATCAACGTCCTAGTCTCGAACGACCCTTAAAAGAAGATTCATCTTGTGACGGGTTTCGCACTTATATGCTTTCAGTGCTTATCCCAACCAAACGTAGCTACCCTGCGATGCCGCTGGCGCGACAACAGGTAAACCAGAGGTTTGTCCAACTCGGTCCTCTCGTACTAGAGTCAGACTCACGCAATCTTCTAACGCCCACTACAGATAGAGACCGAACTGTCTCACGACGTTCTGA
>Ga0256831_1000347_pt1 | contig 24277 bp, 15 predicted proteins | sample 132544metaG_FD_189087 | JGI IMG/M metagenome (GOLD analysis project Ga0256831, IMG submission 189087) | Hydrothermal vent microbial communities from Lau Basin, Pacific Ocean - 132-544 | ecosystem: Environmental > Aquatic > Marine > Hydrothermal vents | place: Pacific Ocean: Lau Basin | collected... | reverse complement strand
GGACGACAACCTCTTGCAGGCCAAAAGCCTCCCCGAGTTCCCGTGCCGCCGTGCGCAGGACGACATCAAGGTCGAGCGACTCCCGCATCTTGTCGGCAATATGCGAGGAAAGCTGCTCACGGGCCGCCTGACGACGGCTCTCCTCCATCAAGCGCAGGTTATCCAGCGTTTGCACGAGCGGCGCAAGGATGGCCCGCAGCGTTTCGATCTCCTCCTGCTGCCAGGGCCGCTCTTCCCCGCGACGCAAGAGCAGCGTCCCCAGAGAAAGCGGGCCTTGCCGGAGCGGCAGCAACAGATCGCCGCCCTGCACGACGACATCATCCACCGCGGCACCTGGCAGCGCCTCACCTTCCACCCGCTCGACATGCTCCTCTCCCAGACGGAAGGTTGTATCCTGCCAACCCTGCTCTTCCAAGAAGCGGCTCCACGCCGTCGCAAGGTAGCGATCCCGCGCCTGGCGGGCACGCCGCAACGCATATGCCCAGCTTTCCGCCGCGACGTTGAGGTAAGCTCCCAGACGCAGGAGCGGGTCATCGTCATCGCTCTGCTGGTCGGGAAGCTCCAAATGCACGCTGAAATCACCGGTGCTCAGACGCTCCAGGAAGGCCACGTAAGTATCGGCTATCTCCTGAAGGTGCCGCTTGTGCGCCGCCTCGCGTTCGCGAAGCTCACGCTCGGCCCGCGCCGTGGCCTCGGCCCGTGCTCGAGCCGCTTCCAGCGCCTCCTGACGAAGCCGTGCATCGCGCACCGACTGTTCCACCAGGCGGGAAAACTCCAGGAGAATGTAGAGTTCCAGGCCGATATCCGTAACGAGGGCAAAGAGGTTGCCGAGCAATCCCTTCCTCACGTCAAAGATGTAAGGATGGATAAGCCCCCTCTGCATCGCATAGATCAACGGCACCATCCCTGCCGCGATGAGGACGGAGCCGACAAATGCGCCCATACGCCCCTCCAGCAGGACGAGAACGCTCAAGTTGATCAACAGCGTCAAATCCAGCAGGCTGAAAGGGCCGCCGACGATGGTCATGACGCCGAAAAGAGAGGCGAAGATCGTGATGTAGTAGAGATAAGCGGCAACTCGGGAATGGCCATGCCGGTTCAGCCAGTAAGCCACCCCGATCAACGACATCGCCAGCACCGTCAGCAAGAGAGGCGACCAGGCATCGATATCGGTATGGACCACCAGGAGCAGGTACAGCCCTATGAAAAGAAAGCCAACCCGCAGAGAGACGGCGGTGTAGCGTTCCAGAAGCTGACGATAGAGGGAAGCCGGCAGCCGCCCTCCGGATGTCCGCCTCGCGCGACGCATCTCATCCTCGCCCGGCATCACGCCACCTCCTCCGGCGCGGCCTCGACCTGCAGCCGTGCGACGACCTCCTCGGTGGCGAAGGTCTCCCGCAGGGCGGCCATCGCATCGGCCAGCGCCTCCTCCACCGTTGCCGCGGCGCGTATCCGTGCGGTGAAACGACCGATGAATCGCTCCCGTGCCTCACGCCGCTGCGTCTCATCGAGCAAGCGCAGGGTATTCAAAGTTACCGAGAGGCGATCGGCGATGAGGGCAACGAAGCGGCGTTCCTCCTCCGTCCACCGCTCCGTCGGCGACGCCTCCGTCTGCTCCAGTGCCAGCAGTCCGATGATTGCTTCGCCCATCGTGATGGGGACGGCCATGGCATCCGTTGCTTCCTCCTTGCGGAGAGCCGGACCCTGCTGCGCCAATGCCGTCCGCAGCGCCTCACGCAGCAGGCTCTCATCCGTCGGCTCTCCCTCCTCCGCCGAGTACAACTGCCGCTTTTCCGCCAGGTATTCCCGCCAGGCCCGCTGCAGATAGCGCTTGCGTGCACGCTCGGCTTCGCCCCGCATCCGCTCCGATTCCTGCAGCAAGAGCCACAGGCGCTGCACCGTCTCGTTGATCACCGTGCCCAGCTTCCGAAGTGCCTGCAGGATGGCGTAAACGACGCCTTCCTCCTGCGCCCCTATGTTCACGATCTCCTCCACGGGGAGGAGTTCCCGCTCCTCGCCCGAGGCCGCCTCGACCAGGAAGTCGGCGTAACGCTGCACGGTGGATTCCAGCAAACGCTGCACGGCTCCCTGCTCATTCAGACGACGCTCCAGGGCGACACGCAGGACATCCGCTGTCTGCTGCGCCTCTTCCGCCTGCCGGAGAGAGCGGCGCAACAGGAAGAGCGTAACCCAGACCATCAGGAACAGGAAATAGAAAGCAATGAGGATATTGACGATGGCGATCCCCGCGAGCCGTACCGGCACCATTGCCCCGCCGCTCCACGGCCCAACGGCCATAGCGGTGTGAGAAAGCAGTACCGAATCGAGCACCGTGAAGAGCAGCACCAGGAGGACGCTCACCTGCCAATCCAGCGTGAGGATCGCCAAGAGGGTAGGCAACAGCGCGAAGATACTCCACCCTCCCGCACCTCCACTTATCACCGACTCCACAACCGTGTAGAGCGTGAGCACGCCGACGAGCAGCCAGGCCGCCGTGCGAACGCGCCCGCTCGTCGTCAGCGCGTAAGCGACGAAATCGGCGATGAGGACCACCATAATCGACAGAGCGAGGACGCGCATCGGTAAGGGCATCGCACGCAAAGCCGGCAGGCCGTAAGCGGAGGGGCGATATTCGGAAAAGAGCATCACCGCTCCCATCTGCAGGAGGGTCGCCCCAAAGACGAAGAGGACGGCCATATTCAGCGTAAAAGCTTTCCGGTTCAGCTCGTCATCGCCCAGATCGATCTCGAAAAAGGTTATCACTTTCGCGAGCCATCGCTGTACCGATGTACTCATCGTTCCTCCTCCCTCCCGCTCTCGTCCTCGATCCACGCATGCATCGCCTCACCCAGGCGGATAGCCGCGTACGATGCACCGAGGGTCGTGCGCAAGGAGCGCACCAACTGTTGCAAGAGATGTTCCACGTCGGCAGCACGCTGCATCTGATCGGAAAGCTCGCGCACTTGCCGCTCGCGCTCGGCCATATGCTGCGCATGCTCCACGAGGAAGATGTTCTGCAAGGCTACGGCGGCTGCTTCCGCGATCACCCGCAAGAGCCGCTTTTCCTGCTCCGAGAAGCGGTGCAGTCGCCCCACCGACTCGATGAAGAGCCAGCCCCAGCGCTCGCCTGCCGCGATCAGTGGGACGATAGCGATACTGGACACACCGGATTCCAGGAAGATGCGCCTGTCCGCCTCCGGTATCGGCGCAGCGGAGAGATCATCGAAGAAGAGCGGCGTATCGCTCCGGGTAATGATGGATGGCAAGGTGATCTCGTGGCCAAGGCGCGCCCGCATAGGATCATCCTTCGCCGCACCCCAGAAGGCGGCGAAGAGACCGCGCCCGTCGCCCTGGTCCATCATCACGATGCAGCGGTCCAGTTCGCCATGGAAAAGGCCCTCTGCCAAAGCCTCGGCGATCTCTCCCGGCTCCTGCGCCGCGGCAACCTGGCGCTGCAGGCGGTAGAGCAACTCGGCCTCGACGAGGAGCTGCTGGGACTCGGTGAAGAGACGGGCCTCCTCGAGCGTCGTCGCGATCATCGCCGTGGCGGCCTGCACCACCTCCAAATCGGCAGGACGCGGCTGCGAGGGCCACTTCAGGCGCAGGCGACCGATGACCTCACCGGGACGCGGCTCCAGGGGGAACTCCATCGTAACGTGCTCTCCCTCTTCGTGGCCGACATCGGGGAAAGCGATACCGTCGGCAGGGTGAACGTGAACGCCGTCGAAGAAGTAGTGCAACGTGCGGCGAGCCTGGACCAACTCGCGCCAGTGGCTCAGGCTGCGCTCGACGATCAAACGGTTGAGCTCCTGCAGGCGCTCCCGCGCCTCCCGAAGCAGGCGAATGTTGGTCAACGCAAGGGCCAGTTGATCGGCCAACATCTGCATCGTGAAGATGTCGCCCTCCTCGAAAGCGTTCGGCGCGGTGGCCTGCACATCCAAGACACCGATGATCTCATCCTCGACACGCAAAGGCAGGGCCATCTCGGCCTGCGTCTGCGGCAGATAGGGGTTATCGAAGAAGACAACATCCTCCGACGTCGCCTGTGCGATGCGCGGACGTCCCGTCGAAGCCACGTAGCCCACGATGCCCGTTTCACCGATGCGCAGACGATGCCCTTGCTCCACCATCTTCCTGCCCCCCTCCGAAGAGGCGGCCTGCAAGACCATATAGGCTCCACGGGCATCGCGCAGGAAGATGCCAACGTGGTAAAAGCCGAGTTCTTCGGTCATCCGCTCGGCCATTTCCTGCATAAGCTCGTCGGGCTCACGCATAGATGCGGCCAAACGGGAAAGGGAGGCCACCGCAGCGAGCAGGCGAGAACGACGATTCAACTCCGCCGTCCGCTCCTCGATGCGCCGACCCATCTGCTCCATCAGTTCCTTCAGACGCCGACGCATCTGCTCGACGCCCTCGGCCAAGTCGCCGATCTCATCATCGCTGGTGACGGTTACCGGATGATCGAGATCGCCGGAGGCCAGGTGGCGCACGGCAATATCCAGGTCGCCCACAAGAGCCAGCCTGCTTTCCAGAAGCCAGCGGATGAGCCAGCTTCCCAGGACGATGATGACTGCGGAAAGGAAGAGATAGAGGCCCAGGTCCTGCTGCTGCCCGGTGATGAACGCGCTCTCATCATAGAACACATCGATGATGCCGATGATGGTGCCGCTGTAATCGCGCAGGGGATAGGTAAAGACAAGCTCGTGCCGCGTCCCGACAACCTTAGGGGTTATCACGGCGTTCCGCTCTCCCTCCAGCACGGGACGGTAGGCCTCCTGCTGCAACATCACCGGTTCGGTCAACGTCGAGGCCCACGCGATCATCGAGCCCTCGTTGGCCTCCGTCGCGAGCGACTCGTCCAGACTGATGACGGAGGCATAGCGAGGCAGAAGCCATATCACCCAATCCGCCGAGGAGGTCTCCTTGAGCAAAGCGAGATAGCGATCGTCGATCCCCATCCCCACCTCGACGGAACCGACGTGCTGCCCCCGGTAGAAAACCGGGACGACGGCACGCATGCCCAAACCGGCACGCCCGACTTCCAGCCCGGCCAGCGGGCGCTTTTCCGTGTTGACACGCACGATCATCGGACGTATGGAGGAGAGATCATCCCCCCAGGAGTCCGGTGCATGCAAGCGCAAAAAGGAGGTGGCCGGAGGCAGATGGAACTGAGCCTGCTGGATACTCACATCCTCTTTGAGCGCCTCGTAAGAGGGCATAACCAGTTGAAGCAAGGTCTCGCGATCGCGCTCGGCCAAAGCCCGCGCATAGGCCGGATTATTAGCCCAGTCTACGGCGATGGCCTTGGAAGCAACCTCGACAAGTCCCAGGTGCGTATTCCAGTCACTGATCAAAGCGGCACTTTTTTCATGGATAGTGCGCCGGTAAGTAACAGCCCGTCTCTGTATCAGCAAAAGTACGAGGAGCACGGTTGCGGCCAGGAAGAACCCCAAGAGCGGAAAAAGGACCTTGCGCAAGAGCTTCATCGTTGCCCGCCTCCTTCCCCGGCCCCTTCCTGCGCCGATGGGGGTGCAGGCTCCTCACTTTCGGGGACGACCTCGATCATCGCATAGTCGATGTCGAGATGCTTCCCCAGGTAGCGCACAGCCTCCTTCAGAATGGTCTCGGGTTCCACGAGCGACTGGAGTTGTTTGCGCACTCGTCCCACCGTCTGCTCGACGTAGGCTCGCTCCCGAATCTCTTCCAACAGACGGGCGTTTTCCAGAGCCTGCGCGATGTCGGCGACGGCAGCTTCCACCAGCCTCACCTCCGAAGCCGTCCACGGACGTGACGGCTCTCGATGGATGCGCAAGCGGCCGATGGCAAAGCCTCCCCAGACCAGGGGCACCGAAAGCGTGTTGGCTTCGGTGGAGACCTCTGCACTGCCCGGCGCATGCTCACCGGTCAGCGGTTCGCGAATCGGCTGAACGGTAATGGAATCAAAGCGATAGCCGTAGAGACGGGAGCGCCACCGCCGCCACGCCTCCCCCGTCTCCTGCGTGCGAAGGGCACGTGCTTCCTCCAACGCGGCCTGACTGGCTCGATAGAGGCGGGCATTATCAATGGCGACGGCCAATTGGTTGGCCAGCACGCGCAGCGTCGCCACGTCCTCCGCCGAGAAGGCCGCTGGCTCCTTGCTCTGCACATCCAGCACGCCGACGACGTGGCCGCGGGCATTCATCGGCACCGCCATCTCCGAGCGCGTCTCCGGCAGATCGGGGTTCGATACCCAGACGACATCGACATCCACATCCGAAGCCACACGCGGGCGACCGGTCTGCGCCGCGTAGCCGACGACCCCCTGGCCGATGCGCAGGCGATGCTTGCGGGCCAGCATCCGCTTGCCGCCCTCGGAGGAAGCCGCCCGCAAGACGACCCACGTCTGGGATTCGTCGATAAGGAACAGACCGACGTGGTAAAAGCCAAAGTAACGCGCTACCATCCGCGCCGACTCGTCCAGCAGGGTATCGACATCGAGGATGGTCGAGGCAATACGCCCGATCTGCGCCGTCGCCGCCAGGTAGCTTGCCCGGCGCTCCGTCGCCTGCCGGGTCCTTTCCAGTTCCTCCTCGACGGTGCTGACCCTTCCTTCCAAAATCTGCGCGGCCTCGTTCGCCATGTCGACCAGCGCGGTCTCCACGTTCAGCCCTGCGGGCGGCTGATAGCGGCGACTCAGGTCGCCGACGAGGACGTTTTCGACCGGCAGGAAGAAAGCATGGAGAGGAAGAAGGGTCTTCTGCGTTACCCATCGGCTGAGCGCTATCGCCAAGAAGATGCTCAGGAGCACCATCACCAGGACGATAACCCACATTCTCGCAACGATGGTATCCAGGACGTAGAGAGGATAGTACACGCCGAGGAAGCCAACGGGCCTGCCTCCTTCGAAGAACAGTTTGTAGGCGGCCAGATACTGATGCCCGACACGTATCCTTCCCGATGCTCGAAGGCCGCCTATCCAGATATCCTCCTTCCCCACGGTGGCCGGGTCGAAGGGGATTTCACACGGCAAACCTTCGTAATGCTCCACCCCGCCCCCCGAAGTGTGAGAAACCCCAAGGATGATGTTGCAGTTCCCATCGGCGGGCAGACGGGCCAGGAAGAGTTGATCGGCATGAGTGGCGAGCAGGGTTTTCTCCAGATAGGCATCCGTCTCGCGCAGCAATGCCTCGTCCTCGTAGAGCGGCTGCGTCAGCAGTGATGAAGGGACCCCGTTGGCGGCCATCTGCAGCGTGCTGACGGCATCGTCCTGGATGTGCTGAGTCAGCAAGCTGTGCAGCGAGCGAAAGAGAGTCGCGACGAAGACAAGGAGAACGGCGAGGACGACAGCGCCCGTCAGTATGCTCACCATCAAGGCACGGCGGCGCAACAGATGATCGATCTGGGTCCGATATTCTTCCACGGAGCGGTTAGCCTCGACCGTCACTTTAGACCTCCTCCAACGCCAGTGGTTCGATGTAGAGCGAGACCTCCTGGGCGCTAAGCAGACGCCCCAGTTCGCGCACACTGGCCTCCATCACCGAGCGCATCGAGAGATTGGCCCACACCCGGTCGTTCAAGGTGCGCAAAGCCTCCTCCTCGAGGGCACGCCGTCGGCTGTCCAGGAGCAGATAGGTATTCTCCAGAACCATCGCGATACGCCGTACCGCCTCACCGACATCGGTTACCTTGTCGGAGGTCCAGCGATCGGCGAGGAGGGCCAACGCCCCAAGGTAGATGCCCCGCCAGATGAGCGGGAAGACGAGGATTTCGCCCTGCCCCGTCTCCGACGGCTCCAACTGATATGTCCGTCTCTCCCGCGCCGACTCGATCATCCGATCGACCTGGGCTTTCGGCAAAGCCCCCAATTCCACATGGTGCCTCATCGATTCCTCGATATTGCCGACCAGCGTCTTGCCGTAGAGGCGGGTAAGCTGCGTCATTCGGCGCTCCAGCTCCTCGACCATCCGCAGGGCATCGATGGCGTAAGCCACCTCATCGGCGAAGAGCAGCAGGGCACGCCGCACCTCTTCGTCCGGCTCCTCGCGGAAATGCAGCACGACGACGCCGATCGCATCACCGCGCACGCTGAGCGGTATGGCCCAGCGGTGAGGGCAGGGCTCATCGGTCTCCTCGGTATGCTCCCAGACATCCTTGCCCATCAAGACGGCCTTGCCCTTGGCGGAGATGGCCGCTATCGGCTCGAAAGAGGTCGTCGCTACATCAACGGTCGCCTCCGAAGAACCGATCAGCCGCAGCGAATCCAGCATAGTGTTGACGGCGAAGAACTCGACACGACAAAGATCGAAAGCATCCCGCACCAAGGCGGGCACCTCGCGCATAAAGCTTTCCACGTCCCGGAAGCGATACATCGCATGGGAAAGCTCGACCAGCTTCTCCATCTGCTCAGCGAGGTAGCGATGCTGTTCGGCCAGGCGCTCTGCCTCCCGACGGCTGACTACTACGGCATCCATATTCCGGCGGGCGATGCCGATCGCGTGTACCAGCCGCCCGAAAAGGAATTCCAGGGAAGCCATGACGCTCAACGCAAAGATGACGAGAATGGCCGTATGGACGGCGATGTACAAAGGCGACGAGATATACTCAACGGCGAGAGGTTGAGGGTTGAGGTAAAAAAGCGCCATATAAGCAGCATAAGCAAAGAGAGCCACGGCGCTCCAGAAACGCGCATAGCTGGGACGCAAAAGCATAGCTGCGAAGATGATGAAAGCGAAAGTGAGGAGGCGGGCATCTCCAATCAGCGGCGAGTAGATCATATTGAGGAAGATCAAAAGGGCGAAGAGGCCCAGCAAGACGCCTACACGCACCTTGTGAGGCACCCGATGGGAAAAAGCCACGTAAACAAGGAAAGCAGAGAGGAAGAGATAGAAAACACTCAGCAGAGGGTGCTGCGGCCGGATGCGGAAAAAGACCAGCACGGCCATGGGCACGCCGAGCACGGCGATGACCCGCATCACACGGGTCGTCAACTGCTCGCGCCAACGGAGCATCAGCTCGTAGATCGCCTGCTCCTCCACGGTGAGCCGGGCCTGCGTTTCCCCCTCATACGCCTCGTTCATACCGTCTTCTCCTCTTCGGATAAGATGTGCGGCATAATGTCCAGCCGCACGCCCTTCGCGCCGGAGTACTGAAGGAGGATCGTCGCAGCATTCTCCGCCAGCAGGGAAAGTTCGAAGATTCCCATCAGCTCCTCGGTGAAGGCATAGAGCCACCGTTCACGACGAGCCGCCCCCTCTACCGTCTGGAGGAGGAAGGTGCGGGCCAGCGCCGTCCCCGCCATATCGGCCATAGCGACGTAGAGACGCCGCTCGACCGAACCGAAACGATGTCGGCGCTGATAGAGCAGGTAGAACATAGCCTCATGCCGTTCGTCGATGTGGATCGGAATCAGCGCCAAGCCGCCCTCATCCTCCAGTTCCATCCTCTGCCACTCCGCCGCGAAGACCTCATCGTCGGCGACGTCCTCGGCTTTCTCCAGGAAGAGCGGCTCATCGACCTCGAAAAGGTGCCGGAGCAAGGGCTCCATACCCTCCTGCGCCGTCTCGTCCTCGGGGAAGTAGAGATGTTCGCCTTGCACCTGAGCCACGACCGAGATGTGCCCGCTTTCCCTGTCCCGCAGATAGAGCACGGCCTGCGAAGGATGATAATCCTGCACCGTGCGCATCATAGCCTCGTAGACGTCGCGTGTCGTCGTCGCCCCGGAAAGCTGCCGCACCATCTGGTAGAAGACGCTGGTCGCCTCCAGTTGCGCCGCCTCGCTGCGCAGCCGGAGCGCATTGTTGATCGCCACGGCCAATTGCGCCGCGAGGAAGGTCAACGCCCGCACATCATCCTGGTCGAAGGCCGCCTCCTCCGTGCTCTGCACATCCAGTACGCCGATCAGCCGGTTGCCGACCATCAGAGGCAGGGCAACCTCGGAACGGGTCGCGGGCAAGAAGGGGTTGGCAAAATGGACGGCGTCCTTGCCCACATCCAGCGCCACCCGCGGCTCGCGGTGGATCAAGACCCAGCCGACCATACCCTCGCCCCGGCGCAGACGGTGGCCGTGCTCCAGCATCTGCCGCCCTCCTTCGGACGAGGCCGCCCGCAGCACGGCCCATTCCTCCGTCTCATCCACCAGGAAGATACCGGTGTGGTAGAAGCCGAAAGACTGCGAGATGAGAAAGGCCGCCCGCTCGAGGAGTTGCTCCGGATCGAAGATGGAGCCGACGACCTGGGCGACCTTCGCGCCCGCTTCCAGGTGCGCGACGCGCCGCTGAGCCGTGTAATTCAGGTCGCGCATAGCCTGCACCTGCTTGTCCAGCTCGTTCTGCATCCTGTGCAACGAGGCTGCCCGGCGTGCCGTTTCCTCCAGTGCCCGAGACATATGCTCCACGAAGATACTTTCCGAAACGACGAGGATCGCTCCCATCATCACCACGACGATCAGCCCTCCGGTACGGATGGCCCGCACCTCCGGCGACCACAGGTCGGGGACCAGATAGCTTTGCAGAAGATGGCCGGGAACGAGGAGGGTCACCATTGTTATGAAGACGGCCAGGAACCCCCACTTGCGCCCGAAGAAGAGCGTCGCCAAGGCGGGAAAGGCCACATAGAAGGCACGCATATCCTCTTCCCACGAGGTGGTCATCATATCGAAGGTGCCAAGTGCATAGAGGGCAACGACGATCAGCCCGGCCCGCCATCGGTAATCGAGGCCCCGCACGAAGGTCGCAACAAGGACGACGAGGTACATAGCGACGTAGAAGACGATCAAGCTGTACCGGCCCTGCAACCCGACGGCGTAGCTCCCGCCGATGAGCAACAGGAAGCCGAGCGCCGAGATGAGGTAGAGGAGTTGCTGCACCGCCTCCGCCCGCATCTGATGAAGGATCGCCTGTCCGGAGAGAGGCTCCTCCGCGATAGTCGTCTCGCCGATCGTTACATCGCTCATAACGTTTTCCCTTCCCTCTCCTCACGGTTCGGACGATAGCGCGGCAGCGAAAAGGTGAAGGTCGAACCCTTTCCTACCTCGCTCTGCAACCACAGCCGTCCTCCGTGCATCTCGATGAAGCGGCGGCTGATGACCAGCCCCAAACCGATGCCGTTGTATCGATGGCCCAGCTTCCCCTTCTCGAAGCCATCGAAGATACGCTCCTGCTCACTCGGCGGTATCCCCGGCCCTGTATCCGCGACGCTGACGTAGATCGTCGATGGCTCCGCCCACGCCCGGACGAAGATCCACCCTTCCTCGGTGAACTTGGCCGCATTGCCCAGCAAGTGGAGCAGTGCCTGCCGGATGCGCTGTTCATCGGCCAGCGCCGGCGGCAGATCGTCGGGGACGTCCCGCAGCAGGCGCACCTTCTCCCCGCGCACGAGCGCAACTGCCGTCGGCCAGATGCTGTCGATGAGGGCGGCGATGTTTACCGGCCTCATTTCCAAATCCATCACCCCGGCCTGAATCTGCGAGATGGTCAGAATGTCATCGAACAGTTGCAGCAAGTGACGGCTGTTGTCGTGAATACGCTCGATGTCCTCCAACTGCTCCGGCGTCAACGCACCGTCCACGCCTTTGATCAGCAAACGCGAAAAGCCGATGATCGTATTCAGCGGTTCGCGCAGGTCGTGCGACATATTAGCCAAGAAGCGGCTCTTGAAAAGCTCCGCGGCCTGCAGACGCTGCGCCAATGTCCGCTCGCTCTCGTAAGCGCGGGCATTCTCCAGAGCCAGCGCGACCAGATTGGCGACATGCATCAGCGTTTCGACCTCCTCCTCATCGACACCGCCGTTGACCCCCTCGATGGGGGCACTCAGGACGCCGAGCACACCGATGACCTTTTCCCCTTGCTTCAACGGCAAGGCGATCCGCATCACCGAACGACGGTTCCAGACCTGCGTGGCCTCCAAATCCTCTCGTTCCCGCTGCGGCCTCGCCGAAAGGCAGGCCCGCGCCAGGACCGATGCTTCTCCTTTCTCGAAAGCTGCGGGCCACGGACGAATATGCGGCTTGCGTTTCGTATCGCCCTCGCTTTCCAAAGGCTGAGGGTAGATCGAACGCAGCACACCGCGATCCTCCTCCACCACGTAGAAAGCCGCCGAAACGTAGCGAAAAGCCTTGACGATCACCGAGGCGACGTGGAACATCAGAGCATCCGGATCACGCCAGGAGATGATCGCCTGTCCGATCTCCAGCGTCGTGCGCCAGCGGAGTGTCTGCAACTGGAGCTTGTAGTTGCTCCGCTGCAATTCCGCCGTCCGCTCCACCACCTTGCGCTCCAGTTCGCCGTAGAAAGCCTCCAGTTCCTCGGCCATCTGGTTGAAGACGTAGGTCAAAATGCCAATCTCGTCCCGCGACGTAACCGGCACCCGGCGGGAAAAATCCCCGTTGGCGATCTGCAAAGCGGCCTCCGTCAGGCGGATAATCGGCCCGATGAGCTTGCGTGTGATGAGAGATGCGGCAACCGCGGTCAGCAACGCCACGCCCAGGGCCACGGCGATATGCGTCGCCGCCACCCGCTCCACCGAGGCCATAACCTCACGCGAGTCCTGCTCGACGAGCACGCCGATGCCCTGCCGTTCCAGTGCACCATAGGCGGCGAAAACTTCCGTACCGTCGGCAAAGGTGTAAAGGTCCGGATTCACGCCCGCCTGCAAGGCGGACACCTCGTCACGCCGCTTGCCCGTCTCGTCGGGCCAGACCATCCCTTCCTGGACGAGGAAGAGCCGTCCCGTCTCCCCCACCGCCCCCTGCGAAAGCCCCTCTTCGAGAAGCTGGCGTACCGCCTCCGCGCGGTAGCACAACGCCGTCTCGCGTCCACCGATATCGAGCCTTATCGGAACGGTCGTTGCCCCCTCACAGCGCCCCCTTTCCCAGCCCTCCTCGCCGCGGAGGCCGAGCAAGTCGGGGGCCTCACGACGAATCCGCTGCCATTCCGCCTCCGTGGGCAGCCGGGGAACGCCGTTTTCCGTCTTGGGAAGGATCACCACGCTGCGCTCGACCCAGGCATCGATCGTCTGTGCCTTGAGCATGGCGACGGCCTCCAGGCGCTGTTCTGCGGAGGCTTCGACCCATTCTCGCGTGCTCTTCAGCGTGTAAAGGCTGATCAAACTCAGGGGAAGAATAACCATCAAGAGGAAGGCGCTCAGCAATATCCGCCCCAGCCCGCCGCGCATTCCCGTCGTGGGGATGGCAAGAGGAGAGGACGTTACCCGCCGGGGCCTGTCGCCCCCTACTGCGGCTCCCATACCTCCTCCCCGGCCAGGATGCGCCTAATCTGATCGGGGAAACGGTCAGGGTCCAAGGGCTTACCGATGAAACCATCGAAACCGGCCTGGCGCGCCCTTTCCACCGAAGCGGCGGAAACATCCGCTGTGACGGCAACGATCGGGACATTCTGCAGCCGCGGATGCGCACGCAGGGTATCGAGCGACTGATAGCCGTCGGCATCGGGGAGCATGAGGTCCATCAGGATAAGGTCGATTTCGCCCAAGGTCTCGGCAAATTCCAGCACCTTCCATCCCGACGCCTTCCACTCACACCGTTTGACGCCCATAAAGGCCATCAATCGCGTCATCAGGAGGAAATTGTTAAAGTTGTCCTCCACCACGAGGATGGTCGCCTCTTGCGGCGAGACCACTTTCCCACTCATCGCTATCTACCACGGGCCTTGAGGAACCGTTCGATCTGTTGCGGTAGCGCATCGACATCAATGGGCTTGGGTATGTAGCCGTCGCATCCCGCCTCCAGGCTCTTTTCACGATCGCCGTGCATCACATTCGCCGTCATCGCAATGATCGGCGTTGCGTTCAGTTCCGGCAGCTCGCGCAGCCGCCGCGTCAGTTCGTAACCATCCATCTCCGGCAGATTCATATCCATCAGGATGAGATCGGGTCGCTCGCGCAGGGCCACCTCGATGCCGGACGGACCATCCTCCGCCTCGACGACGGTATAGTCCTCGACCATCAGGATGCGTCGCACCAGCAAGCGATTGTCCGGATTGTCCTCGATGTACAGAATCTTCGCCCCCATGAAAACCTCCTCCTACCCCCTGACAGGGCTGCGAAACTAACCAAATTATACCACAATAGCCGGGAAGTGCTTCCCGCGGGAGGATAACCATTTGGTTAAGGTTGTAGAAAAGTGCTCCTCGGCTTGCGGTCGAGCTTGAAAAGGAGAGAGGCCGCGTACCGACGTTTTGCTCCCTGTGTCGGGGCAGCGTCGGCAGCGAAGATCGTCCGTTGACAGGCACGGCACCTCGATTATAGTTAGCCATACGAACAATTAGCAGGGAGAAGCACAGTATGAGTATGAGGGAGACATTGCGGAACTACTGGATGAGCGTGCGCAGTTTCTCGCGGGGCGCTAAACTCTACCTCTTCGCCTCGGTCCTGCAGGGCATCGGTTTCGGCATCTTCCAACTCTTCTTCAACTTCTACATCCTCAGCCTGGGCTATCGCCGCGACTTCCTCGGCCTCCTCATCAGCCTGCCAGCTATGACTGCGCTCATCGTGGCCCTCTTCGCGGGCTACATCAGCGACCTCATCGGGCGCAAGCGGGCCTTCATCAGCGGCATCACCGTGATGGCCACCGCCCAAATCCTCATGCTCTTCTGGACGACGCCCACCGGTCTCATCCTCAGCGGCATCCTGCGCGGCCTGGGCGGAAGTCTCTACCGCATCACCGCCGCCCCTTTCCTGATGGAGGAAAGTGCGGAACGCGAGCGCACGCACCTTTTCAGCTTCAGCGCGGGGATCGGCACGGTCTCCGCCTTCCTGGGCAACTTCCTCGGCGGCTCCCTCCCCGCTCTCGTCGCGCTCCATCTGGGCGTTGCGCCGACCTCCAGCACCGCCTATGCCTGGTCGCTCGGCGCAACGACGCTGCTCCTGCTCATCGCCATGCTCCCCCTCAGCCGCCTGGAGGTGCGCGCCCGCCTGGAGACCCACGGGCCGCTCGAACCATTCCGTGCACTCTGGCGACAGCGGCGCAGCTTGTGGAAGCTCTTCCTGCCGCCGCTCATCACCTCCCTGGGGGCAGGGATGCTCATCCCCTTCCTCAACGTCTTCTTCCGCTACCGCTACCACCTGCCCGACGATCGCATCGGCTCGCTCTTCGGCTTCGGGGCGTTGGGGATGGGTGTAGCAACGCTCATCGCCCCTATCCTGGCGGAAAAATGGGGCAAACCGCAGACGGTCGTCATCACCAGAGCGCTCTCCGTCCCTATGCTGCTCATCCTGGGCTTCGTCTACAGCCTCCCGCTGGCGATCGGCGCTTTCCTCCTCCGTATGGCGCTGATGAACCTCGCCGGACCGGTCTATCAGACGATGGTGATGGAGGAGACCGACGAGTCGGCCCGCGGTATGGCCGCCAGCCTCTACAGTATGATCTGGAACCTGGGACGGGCGGTAACCCCCTCCATCAGCGGCCCCATTCAGGAAGCCTATGGCTTCGATCCGATCTTCGTCATCACCATCACCGCCTACAGCGTAGCCACCTTCCTCCTCTACCAATGGTTCGTCCGCCCGCGGCGACGCCGCATCGCCGCCAAACCCGCCTGAAACGACGACACCCCCCTGTCGCAAGGGGGTGTCGTCCGTCGCCCGCCGCCCTACAGACGTCGCCGCCGCCCTCCGCGCAGGAGAAAGACGTAGTAGAGCATGGTGGAGATCGCCTGGGCCAGTGAGGCGACGTAGGTCAGCGCGGCGGCGGTGAGGATGCGACGAGCGCCGCGCAGCTCCTCCGGCCTCTGCAGGATGCCGGTCTCGCGCAGGAGACGCAGCCCACGACGACTGGCGTCGATCTCCACAGGCAGGGTTACGAGGGCGAAGACCACCGCCCCGGCGAAGAAGAGCACGCCAAGCCACGCCAGGGAGGTCAGGTTGAGCATCCAGCCGATGAAGAAGAGGATCGGCCCCAGCCACGAGGTGAAATTGACGACGGCCACGAGGCCGGAGCGCAGCCGCAGGAGCAGAAAGGCTTGCGCATCCTGCTGGGCGTGGCCGACCTCGTGGGCAACGATGGCAACGGAGGCCACCGAGGCCGTCCGCGCCACGTTGGGCGAGAGCCGCAGCACCTTGCCGCGCGGATCGTAGTGGTCCCCAAGCTCCCGCCGGATGCCCTCCAGCCGCACCGGAAGACCAGCGTAGCGCAGCAGGCGCTCCGCCGCCTCCACGCCGGTGATCCCCTGGCTGTTGGGGAAACGCAAGTAACGCCGGTAAGCGCCCTGCACCCACGCCTGCGCAATCAGCGCCAGGATCAGCGCGGGCAGCGCAAAGATGAAATAGGTCGGATCCCAGAACATCGTTCCCTCCTCAGTCCTCGCTTTAGACGCCTCTATCCTACCAACGATCCATCAGAGGCCAATCAAAATTCGCGCCGTTAATCGGCCTTTAATCTCCATCCGCTATGCTGAAAGGCGATAAACATTCAGACGAGGGAGGTAGAAAGAGAACAATGGATCGGGGAGCCCTGACCTTCAAAACGGAGGTACGCCAACTGCTCGACATCCTGGCGAATGCGCTCTACACCGACAAGGCGATCTTCCTGCGCGAGCTAATCTCCAACGCCTCGGATGCGCTGAACCGCGTGCAGTTCGAACTGCTCACCAATCGCGAGGTCGTCGATCCCGAAGCGGAACTGGCCATCCGCGTCGAGGGGGACGAGGAGAAAGGCACCATCACCGTCTCCGACACGGGCATCGGTATGACGCGGGAAGAGCTGATCGAGAACCTGGGCACCATCGCCCATTCCGGCGCACGCGCCTTCCTGGAGCACTTGAAGGAAGGGGCCTCCGCCGTCGAACTGATCGGCCAATTCGGCGTCGGCTTCTACGCCGCCTTTATGGTCGCCGACGAGGTGGAGGTCATCACCCGCTCCTATCGCCCCCAGGCACGCGCCTGGCGCTGGCGCTCCGACGGACAGGAGACGTACACCATCGAGGAAGCCGAAAAGGAGGGACGAGGCACCGACGTCATCCTCCACCTGAAGGAGGAGGCCCGCGAGTTCGCCTCCCCCTGGCGGCTGAAGCAGATCATCCGCAAGCATTCCAACTACATCGCCTTCCCCATCTACGTGGGGGATGAGGTGGTGAACGAGCGCACCGCCCCTTGGCGCACCTCGCCGCAGGAGATGACGGAGGAAGCCTACATCGACTTCTACAAGCAATTGACCCTGGACGATGAGCCGCCGCTCCTGCACCTGCATTTCGTGGCCGACGCACCGGTCAACATCCGCAGCCTGCTCTACATCCCGCGCAAGGGCGGCATCTCCGCCGTGACCCGCCGGACGGAGTTCGGCCTGCGCCTCTATTCACACCACGTCCTCATCCAGCAGCGAAACCGCGCTCTGCTGCCGGAGCACTTCCGCTTCGTCGAAGGCGTCGTCGAATCCGAGGACATCCCGCTCAACATCTCGCGCGAGACGGTGCAGAGCAGTCGCGTCATCGCGCAGATACGCCGCGCCCTCAACAAGCGGCTGCTCAAGGCACTGCGGACGATGATGGAGGAGCGGCCCGCGGACTACACCGCTTTCTGGAATGAGTACGCTCCCTTCATCAAGGAGGGCATCATCACGCAGCCGTTCGACCACGACGACCTCGTCCCCTTGCTGCGCTTCCACTCCTCGGCGCTGGAGGGGGATGCGCTGACCTCGCTGGCCGACTACGTAGCACGGATGAAGCCGGAGCAGGAGGCCATCTACTACATCCTCGGCGAGCGGCTGGAAAGCGTGCGGCACAGTCCCCACCTCGACCCCTTCCGCGCCCGCGGGCTGGAGGTGCTCTACCTCACCGATCCCTTCGACGGGATGGTGATGCAGACGCTGCGCGAGTTCGAGGGCAAGCCGCTCCGCAATGTGGACGATCCCGCGCTGATGCTGCCACCGCTGGAGGAGGAGCACGAGGAGGGCGACGAGGCCCCGCCGAGCGACGAGACGCTGGCATCCCTGCGCGAGCGCATCAAAGCGGTGCTGGGCGAGCGCATCACCGAGGTACGCCCGTCGCAGATGCTGCGCGGCCATCCGGCACGCCTCGTCTCCGCGGAAGGGGGAGCAGCCAGGGACTTCGAGCAGGTGCGGCGGCTGGTGGAGCAGGACTATCGCGCCGCCCCGCGCATCTTGGAGATCAACCCGCGCCATCCCCTCATCCGCGGCCTTGCGGCACGCCTGGAGCGCACGCCCGACGATCCGCTCATCGAGCTCGCCATCGAGCAACTCTACGACAATCTGCTGCTCCTGGAGGGCCTGCACACCAACCCCGCGGAGATGGTCCCCCGCCTGCAGCAACTCCTGGAAGCGGCCGTGGGCAGCGACGCCTGAGCGCGCGGAGAGCCGGCAAGCTCAGCGCGGGCTTGCCGGCTCCTGGCGCTCGAGGGGGAGCAGGACGTGGAAGGTGCTCCCCTCGCCCAGGTGGCTGTCCGCCCAGATGTAGCCGTGATGGGCGAGGACGATCTCGCGGCAGATCGCAAGTCCCAGTCCCGTCCCCTGCGGACGGTCGGTGAGCACGTCGCCGGCCTGACGGAAACGGTCGAAGATTACCTGCAAATCCTCTTCGGCGATACCGATGCCGGTATCCTCCACACGGATGCTCAGCCAATGGCCCGCGGGGACGGAGGGAGCATGCGGCCCCAGCGCGTAGCCGTCGCTATGGCCCTCGCCGTCGGTCGTAACCTTCGCCAGCCGAACGACGACCTGCCCCACCTCGGTGAACTTGATGGCGTTGGACAGGAGGTTGATCACGACCTGCATCAGTCGCTGGGCGTCGGCGTAGAGGGGAGGCAGCGATTCATCCGTCCGCACCCAGATCGGAAGGCCCTTCTCCTCCGCCAGCGCATGCACCGAGGAGACTGCCTGCTGGACGATCCGATTGGCATCCACCATCTCCATATGCCACTGCATCTTCCCCGCTTCCAGCCGCGAAACATCCAGCAGGTCGTTGATCAACTGCGTGAGCCGCTCACCCTCATCGATGATGATGTGCAGGTTGTCCTCCGCACGCAGCAAGGCCCGCCTTTCCTGCTGCCGATCCTCCCCCACCAGGGGGGCGATCTGGCGCTCCAGCGTGCGCAGCACCAGCTTGGCAAAGCCGAGGATGGCCGTCAAGGGCGTGCGCAATTCGTGGGAGACGGTGGAAAGGAAGTCCGTCTTCATCCGATCCAGTTCCCGCTCGCGGGTGATGTCGCGCAGGACGATGACCACGCCGGTTACCTCCGCCTCCCCCCGCTGCTGCAGTGCACAGGCGGAAGCCTCGAAGGTAACGCCATCCTCCCGCGTCATCGTCAGCGTGACGACCTCACCGGCACGGCGCAAGGTCTCCTCACCCAGCGTCCGCAGCGCCTCCATCGGCAGCAGTTCCAGCAGGTGGTGCCCCAGTACCGCCGCCTCTTCCAGCCCGACCAGGCGGAGGAAGGCCGGATTGACCAGCGTAATCCTTCCCTCCGTATCGACCACGACCAGACCGTCGGCGATATTCTGCAGGATCGCGTTCAGACGATTGCGCTCCGTCTCCACCTCGCGCGTCCGCTCCTCGACGCGCGATTCCAGCAGACGGTTGTAGTCCTGCAGGCGACGGTAGAGATCGGCATTCTGCATCGTCGTGGCAAGCTGATGGCTGAAGAGCCCCAGGGCCTCCATCTCGCGGCGGGTGAACAGATTGGCCGAGCGCCGTGACATCAGCAGGTAGAGGGCCACCAGCCGCCCCGTGGCAAGGAGCGGCACGACGACCTCGATCCCCTCCTGGGCCAGGCGCATCATATCCTCACGCGCCTCTTTGGGCACGTTGGCGAGATGGTAGACGTTCAAAGGAAGGCTCGTCGAACGCATCCAGCGCACCAGCGGCGAACGCTCATCGAGCTCCACGATGCCCTCCCGTCGGCGGAAACGATGCCGATCGTCATCGAGCGACAGGATCATCGCACCGTAGAGCCCCAGACGGCGCGGCACCTCTTCCTCGAGGAGAATCTGGAGTTCACCGTAGTCCACAACGCGCGTGAGCCGTTCGCTGATCTCGCTCAGGGCGGCGTCGAAACTCTGCCACTCGCGCGAGAAGAGCCGCTCGACGCCGTGCCGCACATAGGGCTCGACCGCCAGTGTCAGCAGGACGACGATACCGACGACGACGGCTTCGACCCTCACCGGCGCTCGTTCCACCATCAGCCACCCCCACCATCGCCGCAGCACCCTCAGCACAGGTGCATAGACGGCGACGGCGAAAACAAAGAGCAAGACCCAGTTCAGTATCCAGCCGACGGCCCGATCGATCTCGACGAGGCTGTAGCGGAAGCTGGCGACGAGAATGGAAAGCGGGAAGAAGATCACGGCAGTGCTCGTCACCGTCAGCGGGAGCCAGGGGGCCTGGAAGAGAAGCAGCGGGAGCAGGTAGAAGAGGAGAAAAGGCAACACGGCGATGCCGGCCCCCAACATCATCCAGCGCCACTGCGCACGCTCCAAAGGCTCCTTGACACGGAAGGATTGCACGGTGGCCCGCCCCAAAGCGAAGAGCAACACCCCCATCAGCCACGGATTGAGGTAGGCAAAGATCGCCTCGCGCCTTTGCAGCACCGAACTGTGGGAAGAGAGGGCGATGACCAGCACCGGCAGCACCACAACCGCCCCCGTCAGGAGGACCAGGCCCGCGTGATGCTCCTCGATCCAGCGGATAGGGCGCGGAAAGACGAGGAAAGTGTAGGGCACGACGATCACCGTCAGCATCACGGCGAGAATGTCGGCGGGAATGAACCACCAGCCCCAATCGAGGAGCAGCGTCAGGCTGGAAGCCGGCATCAGATTGTTGATTTCGATCCAGCCCACCATCAACAGCATCGCGGCCATCATCCGCGAGCCGAAGGTCCGCTCACGCTCCCAGATGATCAGCAAAGCCGCAAGGAGAAAGACGAAAGCGGCGATATAGAGCCCCCACACCCGCTGCATCCACTCACCGAAGGTGTAGGGATGCCAGGCCACCCGGACAACACGCTCCTCCCCATCGCGCAGGATCGTGTAAGGGACGACGATCGGCGTCCCCTCGTTACGATGCACCTTCTCGAGCAGGCGAATGCGCCGGTGCCAGAAACCGGGGCGCAGAAGGTGCACACTGTCGATGGGCACACCGGCCACGGCGATGACCACGTCATCCTCCTGCAGCGGCGAGCCGTCCGGCACCGCTTTGACGCGCACCTGCGCAGCCGCAATCGTGACCGTCAGACGATCGCAGGGATGGCCGACGGCCATCACCGTAGTATCGACGAGATCACCCAGCAGGAAGAGGAACACCAAAAGCAGAAGCCAGCGCTTGGGCAGATGAATGCGTATCCAACCGAGCATAGGAGCCACCTTCCTTGTCTTCAAGCATGTGTCGAAATGTGCCGGGGAGGCGCTACGACCTCATCTTACAACGGCTTGGCGAAATTGGGAAGCCTGCGCGGAGAACAAGTTTCACCTCTCCAGCATCGGCGCGCACCTCCCCAAGCCTGCCCCCGCATCCCCTCGCCGGACGCTTGACGCTTTCCCCATATCGGGCTATCATCCCCGTAGTGATTTTTGGCGCGACTGCACAAAGCCTTATCGCTATGAACGGAGGGAAAATGAGCACGTTACTCGTCAAGCACGCTTCTTTCCTGGTCACTATGGACGACGAACGGCGCACGATCGAAGACGGCGCTCTCTTCATCCGCGACAACGTCATCGAACAGGTTGGTCCCACCGCCGATCTTCCCCAAGAGGCAGCGAACGTTATCGACGCCCACGGGATGATCATCCTCCCCGGTCTGGTCAACACCCACCACCACCTCTATCAGACCCTCACGCGGGCGGTACCCGCGGCACAGGATGCGACCCTTTTCAAGTGGCTGAAGACCCTCTACCCCATCTGGGCCGGACTGACGAGCGAGGCCGTTTACGTCAGCGCCCTCACGGGTTTGGCGGAACTGGTCCTTTCCGGCTGCACGACGGCTGCCGACCATCTGTACATCTACCCCAACGATGTGCGCATCGACGATGAGATTCGCGCCGCGCACGAGATCGGCATTCGCTTCCACGCCAGCCGCGGCTCGATGAGCCTGGGCGAAAGCCAGGGCGGGCTTCCGCCCGATGATGTCGTCGAAGACGAGACCTTCATCCTCTTCGACACACGCCGCGCCATCGAGACCCACCACGATCCCGAACCCTTCGCTATGACGCGCATCGTCGTCGCCCCCTGCTCCCCCTTCTCCGTAACGCCCGATCTGATGCGCGAAGCGGCCTCCCTCGCCCGCTCCTACGGCGTCCGCCTGCACACCCACCTGGCGGAAACGAAGGACGAAGAGAAGTTCTGCCTGGCGAAATTCGGCCACCGCCCCCTGGCCTACGCCGAGACGCTGGGCTGGATCGGCGATGATGTCTGGTTCGCCCACGGCGTCCACATCAACGCCGAGGAGATCGCCCGTATGGCCGAGACGGGGACCGGCGTGGCGCACTGCCCTTCGAGCAATATGCGCCTTGCCTCCGGCATCGCCCCGATCCGCGAGTACCTCGACGCCGGAGTCCCCGTCAGCCTGGCCGTGGACGGCTCCGCCAGCAACGATTCATCCCACATGCTCGCCGAAGCGCGGATGGCGATGCTGCTCCAGCGCGTGCGCGGCAACCCGTCGGGGTTGACGGCGGAAGAGGCCCTCTGGATCGCCACACGCGGCGGCGCTCAGGTGCTTGGCCGCAACGACATCGGCGCACTGATGCCCGGTATGGCCGCCGATTTCATCGGCATCAAGCTCGACGCGCTCTCCTACGCCGGAGGAGCCGTCCATGATCCGATGGCCGCGCTGCTTTTCTGCCAGCCGCGCAATGTCGATCTCTCCGTCATCAACGGCAAGATCGTCGTCAAGGAAGGCCACCTCCTCACCGTCGATCTCCCCGCCCTCATCGAGCGCCACAACCGCATCGCCGCCAAGCTCGTGCGCGGAGAACGGCTGTAGTTCCCTTTTCGCGAAAGGAGTCAACGATGAAAGGCAAAGCGCTCGCCTTCGTGCTCATCGGTGTGGGCCTCGTCATCTGTCTGATGAGCACGCTGTGGCTCGTCGCCGGTGCCGTGGCCGAGCACAAACTTTCGCCCGCCGCGACCTTGCTCGGCATAGGCATTGCGGTCATCCTCGCCGTTCCCTTCATCGGCGGCGGCTTCGTCATCCTCCGCCGGAGCCAGGCGGAAGCCAAAGCGATGGCCTACGCGCAGACGGAAAGCAAGCTGCTGGGGATGGTGCAAGCACAAGGACAGGTCGAAATCGCCCGCGCGGCGCTCGAACTCGGCCTCACCCGCGATCAGGTCAAGGCGATGGTCTACGACCTGGTGCACAAGGGCTTCTTCTCCGGCTACATCAACTGGGAAGAAGGTATCCTCTATTCCGAAGAGGCCAGCAAGCTCAAGGAAGGAGCACGCTGCCCCAACTGCGGCGGGCAACTCGAACTGGCTGGCAAGGGCGTCATCCGCTGCCCCTACTGCGGCACCGAGATCTTCCTCACCTGAGGTACGGCGGACAGGCGTGGCGCACGAGACGCTCACGATGCTCGAGCGGGTCATCGGCTCGCTCATCCTGGGCGGCATCGTCGGCTTCGAGCGGGAGCGCGTGCAAAAGCCCGCGGGCCTGCGCACGATTATGCTCGTGACCTTAGGCTCGACGCTGGTGATGCTCCTCGCCCAGCGGATGCCCCTCTACACCGTGCTCCAGGTGGACGTCGTCACGATGGACCCCACGCGCATCCTCGCCGCCCTCGTCCAGGGTATCGGCTTCCTCGGGGCGGGGACGATCTTCCTCCAGCGCGATCGTGTGCGCGGCCTGACCACCGCCGCCGCCATCTGGACTATGGCCGTCGTCGGGGCCGCCGTCGGCGTCGGCGACTGGGCCCTGGCCATTGCCGGGACAACGGGGGCCTTCTTCATCCTCCACTTGATGGGCGCGCTCAGCCCGCGTCTCGGCGGAGCGCAACCCCCTCGCGAGAAGAACGGGTGAGCGAGCGCGAGATCGACCTGCTGGAGGGGGAAAGCCTGCACCGCGAGCGGATCGCGCTGCCGGAGGAGGTGTGGTTCTGCATCAACGTCAACGGCGAACCGATCGTCCGCCTGGCAGCCACCCCCATCGACCTGAAAGCACTGGCGGTCGGCTTCCTCTTCTACAACGGCTACATCCAATCGGCGGAGGAGATCGCCGCCTTCCACCTCAGCGAGGCCCCCTGCGCCGACGTCTGGCTGACCCACGCCGTCGCTCCCCTGCACGGCACACCGCTGCTCACCTCCGGCTGCGGGCAAGGGGTCGTCTTCGATGAACTCTACGCGCCCCTCCAGCC
>Ga0256831_1000346_pt1 | contig 24286 bp, 26 predicted proteins | sample 132544metaG_FD_189087 | JGI IMG/M metagenome (GOLD analysis project Ga0256831, IMG submission 189087) | Hydrothermal vent microbial communities from Lau Basin, Pacific Ocean - 132-544 | ecosystem: Environmental > Aquatic > Marine > Hydrothermal vents | place: Pacific Ocean: Lau Basin | collected... | reverse complement strand
GCGTGTTTTATTTTTAATTGCAATAATTTAAAATAATCTCTAGGCTAAAAATAACTAGCCCATATAGTTTTAAACTTAAATTATCTTAAAGCGAGCAAGTAATGTCTGAAAGACCTAAAAGTATAATGCCCCCAATGGAGAGCAGTTGTAGTGGTAAAGAAGTATTTGCTCTACGTGCCTTGGGTGATAGCATGTTACCTGAATTTGAGCATGATACCGTTATTATTATCGATCCTGAAGCGGTGGTAAATGACGGTTCCTATGTGATTGCTAAGATTGATGGAGAGTATATTTTTCGGCAGTTTATTATCCGTGGGGATAAATACTATTTGCAGCCACTTAATGATATTTATGAAACAGTTGAAATCAGTGGTATTGATGTTTTAGAAGGCGTTATTGTTCAATCTGGTAGTCGACGAAATAATATGAAAAAATATAAGTAACCTGAACTCTGGATAAGATGATCTTGAAAATAACTTCAGAGTGTTGATTAGCCTGTATTTGTGGAAGAAGTCTCTTTGGCATGGATGCCAAAGTGAAGCCTACAAGGATGTATTCACGCCCGAAGGAAGTACTCTTGGGGTGCGGCGACTTCTGTAACAAATGCAGGCTAATCAATACGTTACTTATTCAGTTATCCAGAACTCAGGTTAAGTAAATAGAATTTGAAATAAAAACTCATCACTTCAATTCATTTTAAATTTCAAAGTGAATTGAAGTGAGTTTGCAATATTACTATTTTACAGGGTAAGAAGCGACTTTTTCCAATTGCCAAATATCATGATTATATTCTTCCATGGTACGATCGGTAGAAAACTTACTGCTGCAAATGGTATTACTAATACTCATATTGATCCAACGCTTAGTATCTTGGTAAGCAATTGATACTCGTTCTTGGGCATCAATGTAGGAGCGAAGATCAGCTAATGTCATCCACATATCATGAGGGTTTTTGAGTGACTCAATTATGGGGTCAAAAATATTAGGCTCGCATTGGTTAAAATAACCCGATTCAAGCATGGATAAAATGTTTTTAATATCGCTATCATTATCAATGATGGCTATTGGGTCATAATGTTTTTGTTTATCTTCAATCTCTTGTGCTGTGAGACCAAATAAAAAGAAATTTTCTTTACCCACTTCTTCTCTAATTTCAATATTAGCCCCATCTAAGGTGCCTATGGTGAGTGCTCCATTCATCATAAATTTCATATTTCCAGTACCAGAAGCCTCTTTTCCAGCTGTTGAAATTTGTTCAGATAAATCTGTGCCCGGACAAATAATTTCCATTGCTGAGACATTATAATTAGGAAAAAATGCCAGTTTTAAGAGACCGTCTGCTTGGGGGTCATTATTGATAACATCAGCAATATTATTAGTCAGTTTAATAATAAGCTTTGCCATAGCATAACCAGGTGCTGCTTTGCCACCAATTAATACGCAACGGCTGGTCCACTTTTTAGTATCACCCGATTTAATTTGATTGTATAAATGGATAACATGCAGCAGGTTAAGTAATTGGCGCTTATACTCATGAATGCGTTTTACTTGCACATCAAAGAGAGCATCTGTATTAAAGTTGACATTGCATTGTGACTTAACTAATTGAGCTAGCTTAACTTTATTTTCATGTTTGATCTTTTTCCATTGATTACGAAATTCTTTTTTAAAGGCAATTTTTTGTAATTTTTTTAATTGTGATAAATCTTTTATCCATTTTTCACCAATATTTTTGCTAATAAGCTGGCGCAATTTAGGATTGCAACCCGCTAACCAACGTCTTGGGGTAACACCATTGGTTTTATTGTTAAATTTATGAGGCCATAATTGATAGAAATTATTAAATAGGCCTTTTTCTAATAATTCTGTATGTAAGGCAGCGACACCATTAACCGAAAAACTTCCTACAATCGCTAAATAAGCCATACGAACATGAGCGACAGGGCCTTCTTCTATAATGGACATCTCTTTAATGCGATTGGAATCCCCAGGCCAATGCATAGCGACTTCTTTTAAGAAACGTGAATTTATTTCATAAATAATTTCTAGCAGGCGGGGTAATAAGGATTGGAATAAATTAACAGACCATTTTTCAAGTGCTTCTGGCAGTAGCGTATGATTTGTGTAGGCCATTGTTTTACAAGTAATTGCCCAAGCATCGTCCCATGAATGATTGTATTCATCAATTAATAAGCGCATAAACTCTGCTATTGATATGGTTGGATGGGTGTCATTAAGCTGAAAACAATTTTTTTCAGCAAAATTACTGAAATCATCATGGTTTCTTAACCATTCACGGATGACATCTTGTAAGCTAGCTGAGGCAAGAAAATATTGTTGGCGCAAGCGTAGCTCTTTGCCATTTTCACTGGCATCATTTGGATAGAGCACCATCGTGATGTGTTCAGCAGAGTTTTTTTCTGCTACGGCTTCGGTATAACTACCAGAGTTAAATTCATCTAGATCAAACTCATCAGTAGCGGCAGCTTTCCATAAGCGTAAGGTATTAACAGTACCATTCTTAAAACCAGGAATTGGGATATCATAGGGAATTGCTAGGACATCTCGAGTGCCATCCCAATAAACATTTAGTTTACCATCTTTATTTGAGTGGTATTCTGTGTGACCACCAAATTTAACTCGTTGGGTGTATTCTGGACGTTCCAGTTCCCAAGGATTACCATTTAACAACCAATGATCAGTGTCTTCAACTTGATAACCTGCTTCAATACGCTGTTTAAACATACCGTATTCATAACGTAAGCCATAGCCCTTTACTGGTAGTTGTAGGCTTGCACAGCTGTCAAGAAAGCAGGCAGCAAGTCGACCAAGGCCACCGTTGCCAAGACCGGCATCTTGCTCCGTCTCGGCAATTTCTTCCATATCAAGACCCAATTGATAAAAAGATTCTTGCATGGTTTTGTTCAGATCCAAATTAAGCATACAATTGCTTAAAGCTCGACCCATTAAAAATTCTAAAGATAAATAATAGGTTCTTTTGCAATCGCTGTCTTCATAGGCATAGTGGGTATTTTTCCAACGCTCCATTAAACGATCCCTTAAGGTAAAGCTTAGCGCTTTATATGGATAATACGTTGCTTTACAATTTTTGCTTCTGCCTAATGTATGATTGTAGTAGTATCTAAAACAGTCGGTGACTGATTTGGTATCCATTCCCAGTGCTGGGACGGTTGTTAAATCATCGACAGGCTTGCTTTTAACCATCATTTTTAAATTGCTACAGTTTTTATTCATAAGAGTCTTCAATAATAAGTGGGTGTTTGTGTATTAAGTTATTATGGGCAGGCGGAATAATGTCCATATCAAGTGAGCAGACATTGATTGATGATTATCAGTTAGCTAACGAGGTATCACTGCTTCAATTCGCTAAGAGGATGATTTATCAATTTCTTTTTTGTTATTTTTAATAATTGATTAACTATCACTGCCATAATATATTTTTTTATTAGGAATCTGATTTTTTTAATAATCCGTGTTGCACGGCCATAACGGCTGCTTCTACACGAGAATGAATATTAAGTTTTCTCAGTATTGCTTTTACATGCAGTTTTACTGTGCCATCGGATATATCAAGGTTACGGGCAATAACTTTGTTACTTTGGCCTTCTGCTAGTAGAAAAAGAATTTCAGTTTCCCTTGGTGTAAGCTCAGAAAAAGGGCTAGGCTCAGGGGCAGGAGGCACATGGCCTTGAACAACTTTAGCTAAAATTGGAGTAAGATCAGGAGCTACAACGGTTTTGCCATTATGAATGTCTTGTAGGGCGGTAACGAGTTCATCCGGTTGCATACCTTTAAGTAAAAAGCCTTGGGCTCCGCACTGTAATGCTTCAATTAAGTCACGTTCATCATCAACAGTAGTTAAAATAGCAATAGGCATTTCTTCGCCTTGCTCGCGAAGATTTTTTAGAACCTCAATACCATCCATGTCTGGCATACGCATATCAAGAAGAACAACATCAGGTTTCTTTTCACTGACGATTTTTAAACCTTCTTGGCCACTGCCGGCACTGGCAACAACTTCTATTCCCATGCGTTCTAGTAAGCCCTGAAGACCCGCGCGAAAAAGAGTATGATCATCAATGAGTAAAACTTTCATAAGCATTGCCTACGTTGTTAAGTTAAGGTGTTAAATTAAAGTGCTAAGTTATATTTTCAGATTAAATGTCTTGGCTTAGAGACTCTCTAATTCTAATAATGGTTGTATTTACAAAGAGATTTATTCATCAGATTATTTTTCCGCATGATTTAAGTTGATTAATTCAGGGAAAAATTTAACTGACTTTTCAATTACAGTCTGGGAAGGAAATGTTAACAGAATTTGAGTCCCCTCACCAGCTTCGGTTTCAATTGAAATGGTTCCTCCAATGCGTCGTGCCCGCTCTTCCATGACACTGATACCAATATGCTCTCCTAAACTATTTGTAAGGTTAGGGGTTTTCATTCCAATGCCATCGTCCTCGATGAGTATTTCACAGTTTTGATTGCTACTTGTTAGTTTTGGACTGCGGGCAAGGATCCGAACAGTACGAGCTTGACTGTGTTTTCTAACATTAGCAAGAGACTCTTGAACAATTCGAACAATTTGAAATTCTTGTTCTGATTTAAGCTCCATTGCCCACTCATTCTGAAAAAAAATAGGGATGTCACAATTGGATTGAAAGTTAGCAATTAATTGTTCTAATGATGGAATTAAACCTCGCTTATTCATAGGTGCTCTAAAGTGGGTAATAAGACCTCGAACCTCTCGATATGCTTCATCAATACTTTCATGAAGGCGAGTGACTTCATCACGCTTAACAGGGATATTTTCTAAGATATTTTCTTCTAAAATACTGACCTGAAAGCGTAAGCTTGCTAAGGTTTGGGCTAATGAATCATGCAATTCATGGGCAAGTAATGTCCGCTCTTTCATAATAGAGTGGTGTCGTGAGTCTTTATCTAAGCGAGTTTTTTCTATTGCCATGCCCAAATGTTTGCCAATACTGGTTAATAATTCAGATAAATCTTCACTCATGTAGACATTGGGCTTATCAATAAATAAATTATAAATGCCTAAATGTACACCTTGGTGTTCTAAGGGAACCGCAATAATTTCGGCGTCATTACCGGAGAAAAGTTCTGTTCCTGATAGTTTGCTACAATTTTTAATGGATATGCCACACTCAACAGAGCCTTGGGTTAATGATGTACCGCAGAGGCAACGTTGTATGGGAACATAATGTTCTTCTCGGATAAAGTCTTCATTAAGACCAATCGAAGCGACCATTTTTAATTGATCATCTTCAGTGCGTAAGCGCACTGTGCCAGCTTTAGCATTGGTAACATTAATAAGCATTTTGAGAAATTGAGACAATAAATCATCCAAATCTTTGGAGCGGTTCATTGAGGTTGCTACCTCATAAAGAATGTTTAAGGAATGATTTTTTTCTTCAACTTTGTGTGTCTGTTTATCTACCTCGTGTTGAAATTCAGCGGATAGACTTTGCAATTTATCACTTAAAGAATTGATATCAACAGCTAATTTTGAGAATTCACCGCTTTTTGGCATAGGTAAACGGGCACTATAATCCTTCTTCTTCATTTGCAATGCCCAATTTCTTAAATGAATAAAAGGGGTGACTAGATCGTGACGAATTAAAAAAGAAATGCGTAAAATAAAAAATAGGCCGAGAAATAAGAAAAGGAAATTTAACCATAATAGTAAGTTATGGCTGATGATCATGTGATTTAGAGCTAGAAAATTAAGTCCTGAAATAGTGATAAGAATAATACCTAAGGTAATAAGAGGAAGAAATAATCGACTGTATTTCAAGCGAATAGGTTCTTTGCTTGGATCCTTAGAGTTACCTGATATTCTTCTTATTTGTTCAAGAGGCATAATAATGACTTTATTTGTGCAAGCTTAAAGCCGGCTTGCTTTGTGTGTCATCAATTTATCTAGGGAATAAATTGATGACTATAGAATTAACTCTTATTCAGTTGGTGCTTTATAAGTAGGATCGTTCGGGTTTTTGAAAATAAATTGACTTTCCTCTCCTTCAACCTCGACAAAGTCAACCTCCATGCCGTTAATAATATCGGCTAAATCATTATTAACAATAATTTGGACTCCCCGCACGTCATAAAGGTTATCATTATCAGTTTTTTTATCAAAGCCCATTAGGTATTGGAAACCCTTATGTTTGCTATGTTGTGTGACTGCAATGCGTAAAGGATCCTTTTCATTGCTAGCACTTATCTGACTGGCTATTTTTTGGGCAGCATCTTCTGTTAGTTTTATCATAGTTTATCTCACTTCTATCTATTAAATTGTTGATATGTACTTGTTTCTCTGTACTGTTTTTTGGCTGTAGGCACTCTTGCATAACAAAAAATTAGCGCAAATGATTTTAAAGTACTTTTTATGTTATTTAAAATCATTCGTGTCAATCTTTTTGGCTGTGGGCACTTCTAAGCTAAAAAATATAAATTTAAGAGGATTTAGTTTTTATTTTCTGAATAAATTGAATAAATCGTTTTGCCCAGTGGTTTTGTTCAGTATCTTGTAAATGAGCATAACAAGCTAAAAGGTTTTTATATACAATACCATCATGTTGACCATCAACGCCGCTACCACGATGTATGTCATAGGCATAGTTGAGTGGTTTGCTAATATTGATTAAATGGGAATAATGAAATTCATGAGCTGAAATACTGCTATCCACAATGCCTTCTATGGTATTACTTGTATTTTGGGATACATTAGGCCAAGGCATTAAGTGGGTTTCACTAAAACGTATGAGACCACGACCTTGGGGGACTTCTTCCATTTTTGCATCTGCGGGGATAATCCCCACCATGTTAAATTGCTGTTCTTTACTGATGATATTCCTGCATAAATACATCAAGCCACCACATTCAGCATAAGTAGGTAAGCCATTTTCAATGGCTTGGTAGATTGACTGGCGAAAAGAGTGGTTCTGGTTTAATTTTTCTAAATGCTCTTCAGGAAAACCACCCCCTATAAATAAGCCATCTATATCACGGGGTAACTGCTCATCTATAAGAGAATTGACTTCAATCAGTTCAGCACCAGCTGCTTCTAATGCTTCTAAATCTCCAGGATAATAAAAGCCAAAAGCACTGTCATTAATATAGGCAAGTCGTAATGGATGCTTATTTTTCTTTTTATCAGAATGCTTAATAATAGGACTTATTTTATAAGAAGGTGAATCTGCATGGCTGATCTTAATAATTTTATCCAGATCAACTTGGGATGATATAATTTTACCTATATCGGTAATTTTCTTTTGTGCTTCACCATCTTCATTACTAGGCATAAGCCCCAGATGACGTTCAACAATTTCAAGATGCTTATCTTTATGCACAGCACCTAACACAGAGATGTCTGTATAGTGTTCAATAACTGAGCGTAATTTGCTTTCGTGCCGAGAACCACCTAGCTGGTTTAATATAACGCCAGTAATGTTGATTTTAGGATCAAAGGCTTGATAACCTAAAATTAGAGGGGCAACCCCTCTGGTCATGCCTCTAGTATCAAGTACCAGAATAACGGGTGCATTAATGAGTTTTGCTATGGCAGCATTGCTATTACTACCATCGAGATCCAGACCATCATAGAGACCTTTATTGCCTTCTACTAAAGAAATATCACAGGAAGTTAATTTTTGGGAGACTAATTGTAATATTTCTTTTTGTGTCATGGTGTTAAAGTCTAACGTGTAGCAAGGATTGCCTGCTGCATTGCCATGCCATAATGGGTCTATATAATCAGGACCTTTTTTAAATGGTTGAACATTAAATCCTTTATTTTTAAGAGCAGATAAAAGTCCAATAGTAATGGTTGTTTTACCTGAAGACTTATGAGCCGCAGATATAAATAATGGTGTTGGTGGAATTGACATAGTATAGAAGATAGGGGCGGGATAGTTTTTTTCAAGTTGTTTGACTATAAATGCTTAAGGCATAAAAAAGGCCACATTAAGTGACCTTTTATCGCTATGATTCATACTTATAAACTCAAGAGACGCTTAACGTTTCCAAGCAGAATCTTTTTCTTCATGAGCCATATCTAAAACTTGAATTGCTTTATCCATGAAGTCAGTTTTATAGTTTTCTAACTCATGTCCTGCACCTGGATTATAATAATCATCGGGATGCATGCCATTCTCATTTTCATATTTAATAAAATTTCTTTGCATTTCAAGTAATTCTTGAATCAGTTCTGCTTTAGTGCTCATTTAATATCTCCAATAAACCGACTGAATCGGCGCTATAAGCTAACAATTTCGACATAATATATCTGAGTATATTCTTATATACTATACCTACAATGGGTAGTGTAGCACCTTACCCATCATTAGATTTATTTTCTAGATTTCCCTGATACCATGTTAGTGACTACAAAAGCAGCGGGTTATCTAAATTGTAAGTGGATTAGTAGCCACCCTTTAGTAGCCACCCTTTCGTTTACTTTCTGGTAAACCTGAAATGCGACCGCCTTGTTTACTTGGATCTTGCGGGAAAAGATTATAAAGATCTTTTGAACCTATTTTTTCACCCCAAGTAGCGCTCATTTCTTTAATTAGAGCACGAGTATTAGGGTTCTTACCACCATTGTTTAGATACTGATCGCGTAAAAAGTTAATGAGATCCCAGTGTTTGTCTGTTAGCTCAATGTCTTCCTCAGCAGCCATCTGCTTTGCGAGACCTTCACTCCAATCGGTAATATCAGTAAGATATCCATTAGCAGTTGTTTCTATTTCTTTACCATCAAAAGTAATAGGCATTGAATTTACTCCGTAATAAATAAGGTATAAACAAATAAATAATGCATTAGTTTATAAGATTAATTTTATATATTATATGATGTTTTAAGATAATCGATAATATATGAGTTACAAATAAAATACACCCCCAATAAGAGATAGAATTTATTTAGATTGCTGAGGTATTAAAATTAACCAATTGATATTTTTAATACACATTAATTAGTTAATCTGAACTATTAACGGCGGTAATTCCTTTTTGAGGGATAAAAATGCCACAACCATAACGATAATAGTCCCCGATACCTTTTTCTTGTAATAAAATGGATTCATCTGGTGAAATATCAGCAACCATTAGACTACGTGTTTTAATAATACCCGATGTTGTTTTTAGTTGATGTGATTTGCCACAGAGCATTTTTCTGACTTGTATACCTAAGGCATTAATTTGTTTTTGAGCAATCCTTAAAAAAAGGTCTTCATCATCATCGGTTTCTGGGATGTGTACATGTCGAGCGATAATCGTTGTCATTGTACTGAGCAAGTGAGTTTCAGGTTGTCCAAAGGTTAACTTATTACCATCAACCGTAATGGTTTCCCCTGTGATTGCTTGCAATTGTGTTATTTTTTTATTTGGCACTCGAATTTTAAGACGGGTTCGGCGGGATAATTGAATTAATTCATCTTGAAAATTATCAACACGTTCCCAACCATTTCCTGCTTGAGGAATATAAATATGATGGATTGCAAGTTGTGGCTCATCCTTAATCCAAGGAACTAAATCACTTATCGCATCAGTTAAAGACCATGCATGGTCGAGTTTAATTTGTTGGCAAGAAATTTTAAATGATAAATCAATGACATTTTGTGGTGCTTGAAAATTATCTAAATTTTCCTCTTCATTCCAAAACATAGTAAGAAGGCTCTTGTTGCTTATAGTTTATTATTTAGAAGTGCACAGCCAAAAAAGCACAACCAAAAAATTGCTGCAAATGGTTTAAATAACATAATAAAGTACTTTAAAATCATTGGTACCAATTTTTTTGTTATTCAAGAGGGCTGGTAAATTTTGCTTCTAGATCGGTTTCCCATTCATCAGGGGTATCAGGGAATGGGGGTTTGATATCGATATCAAAAAACATTTCACCTTCAACTGCTTTTTTTTGAATCAAGTCAATGAGATCAGAATAAGATTCTAATTGATGATTCTGAATTAATACTTCGCTTAAAATTAACATAACAATTACTCTGGGTATCTACTCTGGGCATATAAAATATATGATTTAAAGATAGGTTTTGAGTGGCTGATTTTCAAGTGATGAATAGCATTTATGAATAAATTAAAATTTAGATAGATTGATCTTAATCAGCATTAAATGGGTAAGTAGTAGTATATAATCCTGAACGTTAAATTTAATTAGTGGTTGCTGATGAGAAATTTTTTTAGATAAAGAAATGGCCTAGTAAAGCAAAGGGTATTCTGCTTGATACTCTTAAGTGCTTGATAAGTCATTTTATTTCTAAAGTTGAATTTTATCGAAGAAATAGATATATCCATAAGGGGATATCAACCTAGTGTGCATGCCTCCCAAAGGAAGGGTTTAATAGTTTATTATTAAGTCCTAAAATTCACACCATTGTTTTATGTGTGTCTTGTGATAAATGAAATAATCGTGTATCTTTGCAAGGCTTAAAAAAGTTTGACTGTTTTGAGTTGACGTGGAAATATTCAATAAGCATGACTCAAAGCAATATTAAAATTACTAAACGATATTTAGTAGTACCAAATTTACCTAAGGGAGAAAACTGTGCCTAAAGTAACGATCTATGATACTCCGATGCTAGATGAGCTGGAAAATGGTGAATGGCCTAGCTTTATCTCATCATTTAAGCGTTTAAGAGATGAGCACCCAGATGAGCGGATTAATTCAATGGTTGGCGGACTATTAGGCCAGCTGGAACACTCCTATGAAACTCGTATGGGTTGGTGGAAAGGTGGAACTGTTTCTGTATTTGGTTACGGTGGCGGTATTATTCCACGTTTTTCTGAAGTAGCTGAGCATTTCCCTGAGTCAAAAGAATTCCATACCGTACGTATCCAGCCACCAGCAGGCAACTTCTATAGTGCTGATATTTTAAATCAGTTAGCCGATGACTGGGAAAAACATGGTTCTGGTTTGCAGACCTTCCATGGTCAGACAGGTAATATTATGTTTATCGGTTCTACTACCGATGAGATGCAACCATTCTTTGATAAATTGAATTCCTATGGCTTTGATTTGGGTGGTGCTGGGCCTTGTGTTCGTACGGCAATGGCCTGTGTAGGTGCTGCTCGTTGTGAGCATTCTTGTACTAATGAACAAGGTTTGATGCGTCACTTAGTGAATGAATTTCAAGATGATTTACACAGACCTGCACTTCCTTACAAATGGAAGATAAAAGTTTCAGGTTGTCCAAATGACTGCACTAATGCAATCGAACGAGCTGATATGGCCGTGATTGGTATTTGGCGTGATGACATGAAAGTTGATCAAGCCGAAGTTAAAGCATTTGTTGAAGCCAAAGGTCGTGATTATGTAATTGATAATGTTACTGATCGTTGTCCATCTAATGCCATTAAATTAAATGATGACGATACACTGGATGTAAACAATAAAGAATGTGTTCGCTGTATGCATTGTATTAATGTTATGACCAAAGCGTTAGCACCTGGCGATGACAAAGGTGTAAGCATTCTTATTGGTGGTAAGCGTACTTTGAAAATTGGTGACATGATGGGTACTGTAGTAGCACCTTTCTTAAAAGTTGACACCATGGAAGAAATTGAAGAGCTTGTTGAGCTAACAGGTGAAATGATTGATTTCTTTGCTGAAAATGCTTTAGAGCATGAACGTACAGGTGAGATGATTGAACGTATTGGTCTGGTTAACTACCTTGAAGGTATTGGCCTTGAATTGGATCCTAATATGGTCAGTGAACCACGTCAGTGTTCGTATGTTCGTATGGATGGCTGGGACGAAGAAGTTAAAAAGTGGTACGACAAAAAAGCTGAAGCAGCAACTGCATAAGTTACTGTAACAGATAAGTAAACACTGGATAACTTTAAATGTTCATAGATTCAAATATTCAAAGTTATTTAATAAGTTAAGAATGTCAGGAGGGGCGACTCTCCTGAGTATGAATAAGTTTATTAGAATAGGAAATGAAAATGGCTGCAGATAAACCTAAAATGCCTATCGAAACGGGGGCTCCAGATGGCTTCCAGTATATGCATCCAACAATGCGTAGAAATTTCGGTTTGTGGAAATACCATGAAAGACCTCGTCCAGGTGTACTAAAGCATGTTGCTCATAGCGGTGATGAAATTTATACTATTCGCGTTGGTACTGCTCGTATATTAGATGTTTATACTTTGCGTGAAATTACACGCATTGCTAACGAATTAGGCGACGGTTTTATCCGTTTCACTATTCGTTCTAACCTTGAGTATATGGTTGATAGTGAAGCAAAAGTAGCACCAATGATTGAAGCAATTGAAAAAGCAGGTTTGATTGTTGGTGGTACCGGACCTACTATTACAGCACCTTCCCATACACAGGGTTGGTTGCATTGTGATATTCCAGGTTCAGATGCGTCTGGTGTTGTTAAATCAATGATGGATGAGTTAGTAACAGAATTCAAACGTGAAGAAATGCCTAACCGTGTTCATATCACGACTTCTTGTTGTCAAATTAACTGTGGTGGTCAAGGTGACATTGCAATTAATATCCAACATACTAAGCCACCTAAGATTGCTCATGATTTAGTTGCTAATGCTTGCGAACGTCCAACAATTGTTGCTCGTTGTCCTGTTGCTGCTATTCGTCCTGCAATGGTTGATGGTAACCCAACATTAGAAGTTGATGAGAAAAAATGTATCTGTTGTGGTGCATGTTATCCTCCTTGTCCTCCAATGCTTATTAATGATGCAGTTCATACGACACTTGCTATCTGGGTTGGTGGTAACCACTCAAATGCTCGTGGTAAGCCTACCTTCCAGAAGCTGGTTGCTGCGGGTATTCCAAATAACCCACCACGTTGGCCTGAAGCGACAGCCTTAGTTAAACGCATCTTGAAAGTCTACAAAGAAGATGCTAAAGGTTGGGAACGCATGAATGATTGGATTGAAAGAATTGGTTGGTTTGGCTTCTTTGAGAAGACAGGTCTTCCATTCACTAAATTCCACATTGATGACTGGAGAGGTGCTAGAAATAGCCTGAACGCGTCGACACATATTCACTTTTAAATTAGTTAGGGCTGTTACTCGTTAGCAGTCCACACTAACCAAAGGTAAATCTTTAATGAAATTTACATTATTAATTAATGAAGGACCTTACCAGCACCAAGCATCTGATACAGCGTATCAGTTTGCTAAAGCTGCAATCGAAAAAGGTCATGAAATTTATCGTGTGTTTTTTTATAACGATGGCGTGAATAACGCAACTCGTTTGGCTGTACCCCCTCAAGATGATAGAAATATTACTGAGCGTTGGGCTGAGCTGGCTAAAGAACATGAATTAGATATGGTTGTTTGTATTGCTGCTGCACAGCGTCGTGGCATGTTAGATGCTGATGAAGCGGGCAGACAAGGTAAAGATGCAGATAATATTCACCCAGCATTTCGTATTTCTGGCTTAGGTCAGTTAGTCGAAGGTGGTATTCAAGCTGATCGTTTATTAACATTTGGTGATTAAGGGGAAACAATATGAGTGATGGTATTAAAAAATTCATGTTTGTGAACACTAAAGCACCTTATGGTACTGTTTACGCACTGGAGTCATTAGAAGTTGTTCTCATTAGTGCGGCATTTGATCAGGATGTAAGTTTAGTGTTCTGTGATGATGGTGTTTTCCAAATTATGGATAAGCAAAATACTGAAGCATCAGGCATGAAAAATTTTTCAAATGCTTATAAAGCTTTGGGTGACTACGATATCAACAAGCTGTATGTTGAAAAAGAGTCTTTAGAAGAGCGTGGTTTAACTTTAGATAGTCTCATGGATCTTACTTATGAAGATGAAGATGATGATTGGGCAGAGAAACCATCAATAAATTTAGTTTCACGTGCTGAACTTGCTGATCTTATGGATCAACAAGACGTAGTGATAAGTTCATAAAGGGAAAATACAATGGCAATGTTACACACTGTAAATAAATCACCTTTTGAGCGTAACTCACTGAACTCATGCTTGTCTAAATCGAAAGAAGGTTCTACTATTCTACTGATTGAAGATGCTGTAGTGGGAGCCCTAAAAGGCACTAAAGTGGCAGAGCAAATGGCTGCTGCAATTGCAAATAAAAACGTTTGTGTTTTAGGCTCAGACCTAAACACTCGCGGTTTTGCTGAAACAGACATACTTGATGGTATAAAAATCGTTGATTATGCAGGTTTCGTTGATATGGTAGCCGAGCATTCAAACGTTCAATCTTGGCTGTAATTATTTATAAACATTTTATTATTGGAGTTAAACAATGGCTACTATTACTGTAGAAGGCAAAGAAGTTGAAGTTGATGAGGAAGGATACCTAGTAAACCTTTCTGACTGGTTCCCAGCAGTTGCAACTGAAATGGCAAAAATTGATGAAGTTGAAATGGGCGATGATCATTGGGATATTATTAATTTCCTTCGTGAGTACTATGAAGAGTACCAAATTGCTCCAGCTGTACGTGTACTAACAAAAGCTGTTGCAAAGAAATTAGGTAAAGAAAAAGGTAACTCTAAGTACTTATATGAGTTATTCCCATATGGCCCTGGTAAGCAAGCATGTAAATTTGCTGGTCTTCCTAAGCCAACAGGTTGCGTATAACAACCTAAGAAAAAATTTCTGCTAAAACTATTAGTGTTTTTATGCAGAAGTGCATGTGCAGGGTCTTTAACTTAGTAGAATCTGTTTAATAGTGTCTACTGAATATGTTAGAAACCCTTGCACATTATATTAAAAAATTATTAATGGGTAGGTAATATGTCAGCGTTTTATGCGCTACTTTTTACAGTGGCTTTTCTTGTTCTGATTTTAGGGCTTGCGAAAAAAATTATTCAGTATTCACGGGTTCCGGCACCGTTGAAAATACCAGTCACACCTGCTCCTTTAACAAAGGGTGGCGTGGCTATTAGACTGGCTAAAGAAGCAATACTCTTTGCTGCTTTATTCCGTTCAAATAAATGGACTTGGCTATTTGGCTGGCTGTTCCATATGAGCCTATTTGTGGTTCTATTAAATCATTTGCGCTTCTTTATTAAAGATGTTCCACTTCCTTTGGTTTTATTACAAAATGTAGGCGAATATGCTGCATTTACAATGTTCATCGGTTTAGCTGGTCTTCTTGCTCGTCGCTTGTTTGTTGCTCGCGTCAAATATATTTCAGCACCATCAGACTATTTATGGCTGATTTTGCTTATGTTTATTGCCTTCACCGGTATTGTAATGCGCTTTATCTCTCATACCGATATTATCGCAGTAAAAGAATTTTGTTTAGGTTTAGTTTCCTTTAACTGGCAGTCACTACCAACTGACGTTCCTCTTATGGTTCATTTGTTTTTAGTCTGTGTGTTGATGATTTTATTGCCTTTCAGTAAATTATTACATATTCCCGGTCTGTTCTTCGCTCCTTCTCGTAATCAAGTTGATAATCCACGTGAAAAGCGTCACGTTGCGAATTGGGCATTAGACTTAGATGCAGAGAAAAATAAGACACAACCTAAGTAGTTTTGAGTCTAAATAAGCGTTATTTAGAGTAATGTTTTTAGGAATTTTTGAGGATTTAGAAAAGTGGCAGACTTTGAAACTCCCAAGTTTAGAGAATATCCAGTAGTCCCTCAGATCAAAGCAGATGCGATGGCTGGGAAAGGACCTTTTATTTCTCGCGCAGAATTTGATACCGATCTGGGCTATCCTGGTGAATTACCAGAGAACTGGAAAGAGAAAACATTGGAAAAAATGGGTGACCTATTAGGCCGCTATCGTTCTTTTCAAGTGTTTATGGATTCATGCATTAAGTGTGGTGCTTGTACTGATAAATGTCATTATTTTATTGGTACGAATGATCCCAAAAATATGCCGGTTGCTCGTCAAGATTTGATGAGAAAAGTATATCGTCGTTACTTTACTGTCGCGGGTAAATTCTTTCCTAAATTAGTAGGTGCTGTTGATTTAACGGAAGATGTTCTGGATGAGTGGTACAACTACTATCATCAATGCTCTGAATGTCGTCGTTGTTCTGTTTTTTGCCCAATGGGTATTGATACCGCAGAAGTAACAATGGCTGCTCGTGAGATTCTTGCTCATGTAGGTAAGGGACAAAAATATTCAAACCAGATTATTCAGAAAGTTTATAAAATTGGTAATAATTTAGGGCTGCCTGGTCCAGCATTGAAAGGTATTCTTGAAGATCTTGAAGAAGAAGTCGAAGAAGATACCGGTGTACCAGTTAAATACAATATGGATGAAGTGGGTTGTGATGCCTTATTGATGACACCATCAGCAGATTTCTTTGCTGAACCCCATATCGATGGCCTAATTGGTTATGGCAAAGTATTGCATGAATTGGGCATTACTTGGACAGTAAGCTCTTTAGCATCTGAAGCAGCTAATTTTGGTTTGTTTATTGGCAGTTACGAAAATATTCAAAAAATTTCCATGCGCATTCGTGAAGCGGCTATTAAACTTAAAGTAAAACGTATTATTTTTGGTGAGTGTGGGCATGCATGGCGTGTTGCGTATAGCTTTTTAAACACACTTGCTGGTCCATTTGATTTCTTAGATCAAAACTACCCTGTGCCTCAACACATACTTGAAGTGACCTATGGTGCACTGCAAGAAGGTAAGTTGCGTATGAATAAGGCAGAGAATGATCATTTGACTATGACCTTCCATGATTCATGTAATGTTGCACGCGCTTCCCGTATGGGAGATAAGCCGGGTGGACAATTTGATATTCCTCGTGCAGTTATTCAGGCCGCCTGTAACAACTACGTTGATATGGATTCTGATACCATTAAAGACGCAACATTTTGCTGTGGTGGTGGTGGTGGAATTTTAACAGATGATCTTATGGAAGTACGCGTTAAGGGTGCTTTGCCTAGGATGGAAGCGCTGAAACAAGTCACAGAAGAAAGTGGTGTGACTAATATTGCGGCAATCTGTGCCATTTGTAAGAGCCAATTTACCAAAACATTACCTTATTATGGTTTCGAGATGGATGCCATTATGAGTGTTCACCAACTGGTTAGTGACGCAATCGTCATGACGGGCAGTGAACAGGAAAAAGATCTTGATGGTAGTGACGATGATGAAAAATCTGAATCCTAGATTTTTTTGTCTTAATTAGCATTATTAATAATTTGAATTTTTAAAGATTGAACGTAGCAATTTTTAATTGCACCTAACATAGCTTGATAGGAGAAAGATAAATGTCAACTGCTGATACAGCTCCGAAGAAACTAACGAGTACTCGTTATAAAGAAACAAGGTTAGAACACACTGGTAAACAAGAGTGGAATACTTGGACTGACAATATTTTTCAGGCTGGTTGGTCTCATAAATGTCCAACTTATATTAATAGAACACCACCTTGCCAGGGCAGTTGTCCTGCAGGCGAAGATATTCGTGGTTGGTTGGATATCATCCGTGGTATAGAAAAACCTACTCATGATGGTATGTCTAAAGAAGAGTATGCATTCTTTCGCTCTACTGATGCGAATCCATTTCCTTCAGTGATGGGGCGTGTTTGTCCAGCACCTTGTGAAGACGGCTGTAATCGTAATGAACTTGATGACAATGTAGGTATTAACTCCATTGAGCAATATATTGGCGACAGTGCTAAACGTGAAGGCTATAAATTTAAAGCAGCTGAACAGGATAGCGGTAAGAAAGTCGCTATTATTGGTGGCGGTCCTGCAGGTTTAGCGGCTGCTTATCAATTACGACGTTTGGGGCATGCTTGTACTGTTTTTGATGATCATGCAGAACTTGGTGGCATGATGATGTATGGTATTCCTGGTTATCGTGTACCTAGAGATGTTTTGCATCATGAAATGAATCGTATTGTTGAAATGGGTGTTGAAGTAAAATTAAATACTCGCATTGGTACTGACATTAAAGTAGAAGACTTAGAAAAAGACTATGATGCCATACTTTGGGCTATTGGTTGTAAAGAAGGTCGTGGCTTACCAATTGAAGGTTTTGATGAAGCACCAAACTGTATCAGCGGTGTTGCTTTCTTAGAAGCGTTTAATGACGGTCGCTTAAAAGTTTCTTCTGAAAAATTAGTTTGTATCGGCGGTGGTGATACCTCTATTGACGTTGCATCTGTTGCTCGTCGTCTGGGTAATATCTCTAATATTGCAGAAAAAGATTTTGCCGAGAATGTTGTCTTAGGACATACTGCTCATGATGTATCAGATACAGCGGCTAAAGATGGAGCAGACGTTACCTTGCTGTCTCGTTCTTCAATTGAAAATATGCCAGCAGCACAACATGAAATTGATGATGCCTTAAGAGAAGGTGTTACTATTATTGGCTGTGTTAGCCCTATTGCTGTGGTAAGAGATGATAGTGGTCGTGCAACTGCACTTCGAGTTATAAAACTTGAAGATGATGGCAAGACACCTATTGAAGGTTCTGAATATGATATTGAAGCAACTCTGATTGTTTCTGCTATCGGTCAGAAAGGTGATATGACAGGTATTGAAGAAATGGACAATGGTCATGGTTTTATTGATGGTGATGCCCATTATCAGGTAAAAGGTAAGCCTGGTCATTTCTTAGCGGGTGATATTGTTCGACCTCATTTGTTAACAACGGCGATTGGTCAGGCTGCTATTGCAGCAGAGACAATCAATCATTATCTGTGTTGTAAAGATGAAGAACTGAAAAAACGTCCTAAGGTTGATAAGCATACATTCTCACTGGAGAAAAAACTGGATGATACAGGTTTAACTCCAGAACCTTCTCCTGTACACGGTCATAATAGTGTTCGTGGTACATCCGAAGAAAATTTTGCTATTCATAACTATGAGAATCGCTCATCAAATGACATTATTGGTCATGATAAGTTGTTTTTGGGGCATTTTGAATATGAGCCTCGTCATGTTCGTGAGACGATTGACGTAAACTCTGAAGAGGTTTTAGGTCATTTTGCAGAACGTCTTGTTGCTTTGTCAGAAGATGATGTTGTTGCAGAAGCTAAGCGTTGCATGAGTTGTGGTATGTGTTTTGAGTGTGATAACTGTATCATTTATTGTCCTCAAGATGCTGTGAAGAAAACACCTAAAGCTCAGTCAACAACGGGTCGCTATGTTTATACAGACTATGATCGTTGTATTGGTTGCCATATTTGTAAGGATGTTTGTCCTACAGGTTATATTGATATGGGGCTCGGTGATTAAGCACTATTGGGCTTATAAGTAGGAGAATAAATGTGTGGTTGCAACGAAACTTTGATTTTAGTTTAAATTCTTTTTTTAATAAAAAGATTAGAAAAATCAACTTGCAAAAACTACCACTTACTGTAGCAGGACTGGCTCTAGTAGCCAGTTTTAGTAGTACTGTTTTTGCAAATGAAGTTGAACAGGATGAATTAGGTCCGAAGATTACATTTCCTGACTTTGAAGGTGAGAAGTGTATTTTGCCTGAAGAAGAAATGCGTCGTCAGCACCCTGACTTACTTAAGCATGACAGAATCAAGACGTTACGTGAAGGTGTTAGAGCAAAAGCGGATGGTTCAAAGCTGGATGGTAGTTTAAAACAATGCATTAACTGTCATGCAACTAAAGATGATAGTGGTAAATACGTTCGTATTGATAATGAGCAACATTTCTGTGTTTCTTGCCATCAATATGCAGCAGTATCTATTGATTGCTTCCAATGCCATAGGGATATTCCTGAAGGTAGTGGTGATTTCCATGCTTTATCTAATCATAAAAACCTTGATTACAAGGCCGTTATCCCTGGAACATATAGCCTGACAGTTAAAGATATGGCCAATATTACGCCTGAGGTTCATTCTGATGACAATTAATTTTGAAAATAAAAAACAGCAAAATTCTGAAGCTTCAGTTAAGAGCTCGCGTCGGGATTTTATTGTTGGTTCAGCGGCTGTCGCTGGGATAGCTATCGCACCTAGCGTTGTTTTATATCAAACTGCCCATGCTGATTCTTTGCAGAATGTGTCTGCCAAAGAGGGGGCATCTTCCAAAGTACGTTGGGGTATGTTGGTTGACACAACAAAAGATGTTGATTGGAATAAATGTGTTGAAGCCTGCAATAAAGAGCAGGGATTAGGTAACGAAGAAGAATCCAGAGACGATCAAAGAACACAGTACATTCGTGTCGTTGATGTTAAAAACAAGGGCACTGGGTATAGCATGTCCTTACCAGTAATGTGTCAACATTGTGAACAACCACCTTGTGTTGATGTCTGCCCAACAGGTGCTTCTATGAAACGTCCAGATGGTATTGTTTTAGTGGATAGACACCGTTGTATTGGCTGTCGCTATTGCATGATGGCTTGTCCATATAAAGCTCGTTCATTTGTTCATGAAGTATTGCATGATCAAAAAGAAGTAACACCACGAGGCAAAGGCTGTGTAGAGTCCTGCAATATGTGTGTTGGTCGTATTGATAAAGGACAAGAACCTGCCTGTGTTGAAGCAAGTAGTGGTGCTATTGTTTTTGGTGATTTGAATGATCCTGACAGTGCTATTTCAAAGCTTCTTAAAGAACATGGTGGTAAGCAGATCAGAGCTGATCTTAAATTAAATCCTGCAATACATTATCAGGGCATTTAATTCTAAATACTTAATTTTAAACACGATAACTCGGCTTAATAAATAAGCTCTTATGAATCATAATAAGTGCTTTGGCGTTTATCAAACAAGTATTATTCACTTAATACCTGCTGTAATGAGTAAATAAAATGAAAAAATTGCACTTTCTCGAAGTAGAAGGGAATACTAAAGGCTTTTATACCTTTCTTGGTCTATTTGGTCTTATTTCCCTAATTGGTATCTTATCAGCCTATTATATGGAGCATCATGGCCATTGGGTGACAGGTATGAGCAATCAAGTCGTTTGGGGAACCCCCCATGTATTTGCAATATTTTTGATTGTGGCTGCCTCTGGCGCATTGAATGTCGCTTCGATTTCATCTGTTTTTGCTAAAACAGCATATAAACCTTTAGCACGTCTTTCAGGTATGCTTGCAATGGCTTTGTTGGCGGGTGGATTAGTTGTTTTATTGTTGGATTTAGGTCGTCCTGATCGACTGATTGTTGCTATGACAAAGTTCAATTTCACCTCTATTTTTACATGGAATATTATTTTATATTCAGGTTTTATGGGTATCGTTGGGATTTATTTATGGACCATGATGGATAGACCCTATAATAGCTTAACTAAAAAGGCAGGTATGGTGGCTTTTATTTGGCGATTAATCTTAACAACAGGTACAGGTTCTATTTTTGGTTTTTTAATTTCTCGTGAAGCCTATGATTCAGCGTTATTAGCACCTATGTTTATTATTATGTCATTTTCCTTTGGTCTGGCATTTTTTATGTTGGTATTAATGGGGAGTTTTAAGTACACTCAAAGAGAATTGGGTGATTATACGGTTAATCGTTTGAAAAATTTACTGGGTGTTTTTGTTGCTGCTGTTCTTTATTTTGTGGTTATTTATCATTTAACTAATTTATATTCAGCTGATCATCGGGGAATTAGTGCTTTTGTGTTAGCTGGTGGTGGGATTTATACCTTTCTTTTTTGGGTAGTACAAATAGTTCTTGGTTCCCTATTACCTTTATTTTTATTGTATGGCCCTACCGGTAAAAATAGAACAATGATTGGCTTAGCTTCAGCACTCATTATTTTGGGTGGTTTAGCCCAGCTTTATATTATTATCGTCGGTGGGCAGGCTTATCCAATGCAAATGTTTCCAGGAATGGAAGTTAGTAGCTCGTTCTATGATGGTATGGTTGCTTCTTATGCACCTTCTTTACCAGAAATACTATTAGGACTTGGTGGTTTTGGTGTTACTCTACTATTAGTAACAATGGCTGTGGCAGCATTAAAATTCTTACCTGCTAGTCTTGCCGATGCAGTGGCTGATCCTCATGGTAAGTAAGTTTATCCTTTGCTCTAAATGAAAAAAACCGGCTTAGGCCGGTTTTTTTATGGCTAACTTTCTAAGTTTAAGTATCAGCCCACATTTGTACCAGTTTTATATAAGTAACATCAACACCTTGTGTTTCTTCGTCTAGAGGCCGTTCTTTAAGCATTTTTTCTCGTGCCTGCCATAGTTCATAAAGTACTTCACGTTTGTTTGCATCTTGGATCATACTCTGTGCCCAAGTCACGCAGACAAGACGTTCACCAGAGGTAACTTCATCAACATAATGCCAGCTAGTTGAGGGGTAAACAATGGCACTGCCAGCTTTTAAGCGTGCTCTATGTTCTCCATATTTAGTGACAATGACGAGATCGCCACCCTCATACTCATCTGGATCATTAAGAAAGATGGTGGTAGAAACATCGGTGCGGTACATATTAGGCATTTGTCCCATAATGGGGTTATCAATATGCCCCCCATAACCCATTCCCTTACGATAACGTGCTAAAAAAGGAGCACCAATCTTTTTCATCATTACGGCTGCTTTATATGTTGGGTTATTGATTAGGCTGCCCATTAGAATATTATTTAATGATTGCATTTGTTGAGAATTGTCTTGTATTAACTCTTCATTTTTTTTTACATTTTGGGCAACATCACCAGCAGAAATTTTACCATCTACAAACTGAGCTCGTTGCAGTACAGCCTGTATTGATTTTAGCTGGTTGGGATTGATAACATCAGGAATTTCAATGAGCATAATAGGGTTTTCTCCACTGTTATTTGAATAGTCATTTTACTTCTTAGAGTGTATCAGGGATATTGATCTTTATTCAACTAGCCCCATATTATTAGCTTAAGAATAGAATAATTATTAGGTAGCGTAGCGATGATTAGAGTTTTGAATGTGGTAATTGATGGCCAGATGTATGCAGTGAATGTAGAAGAAGAAATGATAACTTCAGGCGTTACATTATTCGATAAAATGGATGCAGACATGAATAAGGGATGGACCTTAAGTAAGGAGTTTGTCGAGAATCCAGACATTACTCAACGTTGTCAAATTGTGGGTGACAAATTGCTTACGGCTATTGAAGAAAATAATGAGCAAATGAAAATGATGATGGCAGCCTATATCTTATCTCGTGTGCCGAATATTATGACGATTCATATCGATAATACCGGTGAAATTTTTGAAACTCAACTTGAACTAGCGCCATAGAATACTAAAATTTATCCATTTGTTTGCTGTGATGATGTGTCAAAAGAATAAGGTCTAATGTTATGAGAATGAAGTCAAAATGGGGTAAAAATTCTAAGCAGCGAAGTGTTGCAGATAATGCCAGTGCCGTCGCTTTTATTGCTTGGAGGATTGCTCAGGACGCTTTGCTTGATTTAGAAAATGAGGACTATCAGACAGAAAGCTTAAAACAACGCATGGATGTGGTTGTTGAATTTGTTATTTTTTTGGCACATCTGGCTGATCGTATTACCTATGAGACAATGTCAGAAACTGAGCGAGAAGAATTTGTTGTCACTATGGTAAAACACTTGGCACGAACTCATCAAGCGAGCATGGAAGAAATTGATGGGGTCAAAGACTATAAAGAAAATTTTATTAAACTGGTTAATGAGCGTATGAGTGACTATGCTGAAATGCCCTATGAAAATGGCGAGCCAAGCTTTAGCATGCGTCGTTATTTGGGGTCGAAAGTACAAGATGTGATGGGGGAACGTCATAATAAATGGATTGAAACACAAGTATTAGAAATTAATGCACCAAGCGCAGTTGAACACTTAAATAAAGCCATTACTGATCTCTATAAACCAGCTTTTTAAATCTCCCCCCTGTATAACATATAAAAAGGTAAGATAAAAAAACCGGCATAAGCCGGTTTTTTTATATCTGAGTATTAATGATAAGAAATTATTTCCAGTCACCAAAACCATCTGTCTTCTTCTCTAGGCCATCTTCATAGCCTGCTGAATAAGCATCATTAACTCTTTGCTCTTCACGCTCTGGGTTACAAACGTAACCACCTTGCCAACCTTGGATGTATTCTGGGTTAACGCCTTCAGATTCCATTTTCACAGTAAAATCATGATATTCTTGGTTCATCGGTTTTTCCTTTATTCTACAAGTGTTTTATAAGTCAGTGTAAACAGACTTTGACAAGATAATAATCTGCTTATATTAAACGATTTTAATATCAATTTCCAGTTAATAAATAAATTTTCAAAAAAAATCATTTATAAACAAATGCTGAAATTGACCTTTAAATTTATAATTAAGATATCGGCTGAGCGTACTGTTAATAATACTTTGCTCTTATAGTATCTGGAACTTAATTCAC
>Ga0256831_1000345_pt1 | contig 24289 bp, 18 predicted proteins | sample 132544metaG_FD_189087 | JGI IMG/M metagenome (GOLD analysis project Ga0256831, IMG submission 189087) | Hydrothermal vent microbial communities from Lau Basin, Pacific Ocean - 132-544 | ecosystem: Environmental > Aquatic > Marine > Hydrothermal vents | place: Pacific Ocean: Lau Basin | collected... | reverse complement strand
ATATTATGCAAATACAAGAAGGTTTTTTACAGATATTAATGAATATAACGAATTCGTAAAAAATTGGGATTTAACTTTTAATTTACTGAGCAAGTCTGATTTTTCTGCTCAACTGAAAATGATCTCAAGCAATGACTTTTCGTTATTGAGAGAAAAACTTAACGGAAAAATTGAGCAAAAGGGAAAAACGCAGCAGGATTTCATTGTTTTTGGTTTTGGAGTTAATGGCACCTCATTTTATTGGTTTGATAAAAAAGCCGGTACAAATGATCTTATTATTTTTCCTAAAGAGAATAATTTTGAAGTTGTATCATATAACAACCATGATGTTTTCGTGATATCAATACATAAAGAATTATTTTTCAATGCTCTAAAGAAAGTTGGAGCAAGCCGTTCTAGCACATTGTTTAACGGAAAATCACATAAATTATTTTTAAGTAAAGCGTTCTCAAGTAAATTCACAAAGCTGCTGGACTATTTTCTGAATTCAAACTTAAACAATAAGAAAAAAAATGAAGCTTTGATTGAAACTGTTGTTTCAACTTTGATTGAGTATCTCTATAAGGCAGATAAAAATGTACAAAAAGTTGAGAAAAACAAAAAAGTTTATGCTGTAAAAAAGGCCGTTAAAATTATTAACAATCAGGTTGACGATATATATTCAATTAAGCAATTATGCGCCATGGTTGGCGTAAGTGAAGGAACACTTTTAAATGCTTTTAAAGAAAAGTACAAAGTTACTCCAAGCGAATACATTAAAGCCTTTAGATTAAATAAAGTAAAACACGAAATTTACAACACTAAAGGTAAGGCCATATTTGAAATTGCCGGTAAATATCATTTTTGGCATATGGGTCAATTTGCAAATGACTTTAAAAAGCAATTTGGAATATTACCTTCAGAAGTTGGTGATAAATATGATTAATGACTTATTTCAGGACAAGTCATTGTTTTATGTAGCAAAAAATTTCAAAATTCAAATTTCAAAAAGCAAATATATTCCAATATAGAATCTCCAAAATCAGAAACAATTTAGGGTTTTGAGATTTACCTTCCCAGTTAAAAACATTGGTGAGTTCGGACATGCTATGCAGCACCGTTTCTGCCGGTAAGAAATCGATAAAAGGAATTTCTTTAAATCACTCATGTTACTTATTACAGCTGTTTCCAAACAGTCTGTCCCAAAGCGATCGCTGGTGAACGCGATTATACTTCCGGGCTTTCTTTTTATCCGCTTTCATCATTTTTTGTGTTGCCTCGGTTTGGTTTTTCCGGTGTGCCCTTACGGCAGCTTCATATTCTGCCATGTTTTTTTTCTTTTCTTTGTCTTTAAGTTTTATAACCGTTTTTTCTTCTTTGGTCAGTTTGGTTTTGTTTTGCAATGGGGCTGCTGTTTTACATGCCGAAACCATTAAAACCAAGGTGCAAAGCAATGTTGGCAGAATAAAATATTTTTTATGTCCGGAATGAACCATATTTGATACTTGTTTGAGGTACAAACTTAAGAAATTATGTTCATCGAAATAAAACTTGTAATATTGCGTTTGAAAATTGATTATGAAAAAGATACTGATAATTCTTATATCTGCACTGCTATTTTCGGCTGGGTCGTGTAACAAAGGGGTCGTAAATCCCAATGTGCCCATTGTGAGTATTGATATTACCATCGACCCCAATTCAACCCTGTTTTTTGACCTTAACGTGGCCGGTGGCTGGACCTATCTCAATGGAAAGCCCGGTGTTTATATTCCCTATGGAAGCCGCGGCATTATTGTTTACCGCATGGATATGAATACCTTTTTGGCTTACGAGCGTACTCCTCCAAACGAACCAAATGCTTGCTGCGACAGCCAGACCAATGTTTGTACGGCACTCGTTGTGGGCGACTATTATCCTTTTGTTGTTGATACTTGTAATGACAACAAGTACAGTATCTTAGACGGGTCGTTGTTTGAAGGGACAGGCTCTTTTCCGCTTATTCGCTATCGTGCCGATTATGACGGCGCCACTTTACATATTTACAATTAGAACCTTGGTTTTCTGTGTTTTTGTTGTTTGTCACACTTCGACTACCTGCCCGAGTGAATTTGTTCAGGCGGGCGCTCAGTATGAACAGTTTCGGCTACTTACCCGACTGTGTTATTCAGGAGGGCGCTCAGTGTGACAATCTTAAACCAGACCCCATTATTGTACTACAAACTTAGCAAGTCGCTTATCTGAAGGAGTGGATACTTTAACAATATAGGTGCCGGGTTGTAATTTGTTTATATCAAGTTTGTACGAACCTGAAATGGATAGGCCTTCAATGTTTATTACGCGCCGGCCTAGCATGTTATAAACTTCCAGTGAGAGCAGCCTTTCTGATTTATTGGACAGAGATACCGTTATAACATCTGTTGCCGGGTTTGGTGAAATAGATAAAATATCATCATTACTTTTATTCACCTCGTCAATACCCACAAATGAATACCAGGCAACCAACCCCGTGTTTCCGGCCAGCCATCCTTGATGATCATTAAGAAAATAAAGGTCGTTAAGAAAAACATCAAATTGAGAAGAATACCACGTTAAGCCCCCATCGATGGTATGCCAGGCTGTTTTTTGCGACAAGTACCAACCCTCTTGGTCACTTACAAAATGAACTTTTCCCAAGTAGGACTCTTCATCAAAGGCGTATAACTTGTCCCAAGAGTTGCCACCATTGGTTGATTTAAACAAAACGCCCTCTTTTGTTGAAACGTACCCTTCATTTTCATTTAGAAAGAAAACATCCACGGGTTGATAAATCACCCCGTCTTCACCCACTGTAGAGAACTGCCATGTATCGCCGCCGTCAACCGTTCGTAAAATCTGCTTTCCATCGTAATCAATAACCCAACCCTTGTTTTCATCCAGGAAAAAGAGGTTGGTGAAATTATAATCTTGTTCAAAGCTCACCTGACTCCAGGAGGTGCCACCATCTATTGTTTTAACCAATATACTGCTGTCATCACACAGGTAGCCCACCTGATTATTTACAAATTGCATATCGGCATAACGCATTGATAGATTTGGCACATCACTATTCGACCAGGAAACTCCCGCATCAACGCTTTTTACTATTTTTCCATCAACACGTAAGAAAAAACAGGTGTTCGCATCAACTACTTGCATTCTATAAATGCGATTGTAAGCATTCAGGGTATCCACTGTCCAGGAAATACCCTTGTCCAATGTGTGCATCACCCCTCCTGTTGCCACCGTTAAGTTAGTAATTGCATAGCCTTCCGTATCATTAAAAAAGCCGATTTGTTTAATATTTTGCGTAAGCCCTTTACTCATCTTTTCCCAGGTTTGACCTCCATCGATGGATTTAGTAATCAGTCCGTCAAACCCAACGGCAACCAAATGGTTATCGGCTCCACTGGCGAAAGCGCGCAAGGTAGAAAAGTAATTATGATCGATATCAATGGGATCGCCCCAGGTCTCACCACCATCGTCAGTTCGGATTATCGAGGCTCTTGAAAGTACAACTCCTCTTTGATGATCGAAAAAATGCACTCCTTTAAAACTATAATAACCAATATCATGATGAGTCCAGGTATAGCCACCATCGGTAGTTTTAAGCAGTGTTCCGTTTTCGCCACAAACCCAGCCTGTATCTGCATCTAAAAAGGTTATTTTATTATATTTTGAATTTTCTTCGGGCGTGGTTTCCGTCCATGTTAAGCCTCCATCATTGGTAACCATGATATAACCAATATTGTCTCCTGGCAAGGTACCTCCCACAGCACAGCCATGCAGTTCATCGGTAAAAGCAACACTATAAAACCCCTTATCTTGATTTATATTACTCATAATTCTGTTCCAATGTTCACCACCATCGGTAGTTTTAAAAACAATTTTGTAGGTTCCCACTATCCAGCCGGTATCGTGGTTGATAAAATAAACATCGGTCATATCACCCGGCCAACCAGGTTTAACCTGCTTTTCCCAATGTTGACCGGCATCAGTAGTGTGATAAATATCGCTCCAGCCTACAGCCCATCCTTCATGTTCATCAACAAAAAAGATATTCCACATGGATTCGGTGTTGTTGCTGTGCTGTAAATCCCAATGAGTACCGCCATCAGTAGTGTGCAAGATGGTGCCGTTGAACCCGACAACCCACCCTGTCTGATCAGAGAGAAAGAAATCTCCCTTTAATTGATTGGTGGTTGGATAGGGACTTCGTATTTCCCACTCCATCTGCCCAAAGGCTACCACCGTGAAAGAAAGCAAAAAGAAAGCAAAAACTAATTTTTTCATAATATATTGGTTTAATTGGTTAGGATCAATAGTAAAATAAGCCCTATGGAACTACATTGCACTTAACACCATCATTCTTAGTAGGGTCGGAACGCCGTACCCCCCCCCGGCTTACCTGACAATAAACTTAGCCAGCCATTCTTTAGTTGAGGTAGTTACTTTTACCACGTAAGTTCCCTTAGATAACGATGATACATCGATATTAGTATCACCGTTAATATTTACGCTACTTGAATGCAACACTACCTGTCCCATCATGTTATAAATTTCAACAGAGTTTATCTTCTCCGAGCTATTTGGCAGTTCAACCCTGATATACTCAGCAGCCGGATTAGGATATAGATGCAAGGCTGTTCTGTTTTCATCCACTTCACCAATTCCAACATGCGACTCATGTAATGCTATTAGACCGTTAGACCCGCAAAGCCAGCCATAACCATTATTAAAAAAGAAATAATTAGTTATGGTTCCGGACATGATAAAGATTTGGCTATCAACCCATGTTTCTCCTCCATCAAGGGTGTGGAGAACGCGAGAATCTCCAAAATACCACCCTTCTTCTGAATTTATAAAATATAGTTTTGATTGGAAGGAACCTCCAAGCACGAAAGACTCCTGCCAGGAATTTCCGCCATCAATAGTTTTAAAAAGCACCCCTTCTTTTGTGGACGCATACCCGGTATCGGCATTGATAAAGCTGATTGCTTGCGGATCGAACACATATCCATCCTCAGTTAACTGTGAATAATACCAGTCGTTTCCACCCGACCTTGTCCGTAGGATGGTTTTACTATTTATGTCGATAAGCCAGCCAAGATTTTTATCAAGAAAAAACATCGACCAAAAATTATAATCATCCGTAAAATTAATCTGTTGCCAGGTAGCACCTCCATCATTAGTTTTTTCCAGTACGCTATAATTTCCACACATGTAGCCATTGTCTTGATCTAAAAACCGGATATCATTATAGAAGGAAAGGGTATCAGGTACATCCAATAAGGTCCAGCTGTCGCCATTGTCAACCGACTTCATCATTTGAGAGCTGTTATTAAGCAAAAACCAATTACCATCTTCTGCGAAAACCTTGTAAAACGAACCATTTTCAATAAGGGTATCTTCTGCCCATGTATAGCCACCATCGTGGGTACGCATCAGGTCACCTTGCCAGAATCCCGTGGTGGCTATCCCTTCCAAATTGTTGAAAAATCCTAAGCTATAAAATGAAAGCCCCTGTCCCTTACTCAACTGTTTCCATGTAATGCCCCCGTCAATGGTTTTTGTTATCGCACCTGTGGAGCCAACAGACACCAACTGGTTATCAGCGCCACTCGAAAAAGAGGTTAACCGCGCATTACCCATGCCTATTTGAGCCACCGAATCCCAGGTTTCACCCCCGTCGAATGTTAAACGCACTTTGTCATAACCTTCCACTAAAAGTACGCCTCGTTGGTCATCAAAAAAGTGAATGTCATTATATTTTTCATAAACAACCAAATCATGCTCCGTCCAGGTATTTCCCCCGTCAACTGTTTCAAACAGCTGTCCGTTTCCTGAAACCCAAGCCGTATCAGCATTAATGTAGGTTACTTTTTGAAATGACTTTGCATTCGGAGGGGTTTTGTCAGCCCAGGTAAGCCCCCCGTCGTTTGTTACCATCAGCAATCCGGGGCTTTCGCTTGAAAGGTCGCCACCCACGGCACATCCATTGAGTGAATCGCCAAAGCAAACGCTAAAGAAGTGTTGTTCGTGGTGCGAGTCACTTATTATCCTGTTCCAATGGGCGCCCCCATCGGTGGTTCTTAAAATTATTTTATAGTAGCCAACAATCCACCCGGTGTCATGGTTGATAAAAAAAACATCATTCAAATCGCCCGGCCAGCTTGGTTTAACCTGGGTTTCCCAGCTTTCGCCCCCATCAGTGGTATGATAAATTTTACTCCACCCTACGGTCCAACCTTCCAGCGTGTCAATAAAGAAAACACTGCTTAACAGCCCACCGTTACTTTCATGCCTGGTATCCCAATTAATACCGCCATCGGAAGTATGCAACACTACCTCCGTGTTGCCAACAGCCCAGCCGTCCAAAGCAGTGGGAAAAGAAACACTGTTTAGTGTTTTAATAGTAGGAGTCGGGCTTAATTGTTGCCAGTCGTTTTGAGCCGTTGCCCATATAGTCAAGAATGCAAAAACAGAAATCAATAAAGATTTTTTCATAATATATTGGTTTAGATATGTTTTGGATAAAAATAATATAAAAAAATGAAATCGCCAACAAAACGAGATTATTAATACGCAAAAAAAACTATTCAACAGCCATTAATCTCATTGTACCATGAGCCTGGCCACTTCTACTCCTCCTGAGTATTGCACCTTTATTATGTAGGTACCGCTTTGCAACAATGACACGTTCATAATACATAAACCGTGCTTGTTTATTCCTTCTTGTGTAAGTACGCTTCGTCCTGCCAAATCGTAAACCGTGATAGCTTTGATGGTAGAACCCTTATTGCTCATCTTAACGAAAAGGATATCTTTTGCCGGATTAGGGTACAATGTTAGTTGGTGTTGCGTAGCGCTATGGCTTGCTATCCCGGTAAACTCACCGCTGCCTGTTAATCGAACCTGTTTGCCAAAACGGGTGGAGTCGTTGCTGTTAAGCAAACTCAGTACCGCACTGTAATATTTTGATGAATCCGGCGAAAAGGAGACGTCCACAGTAATCGTTTCGCCCGAGCTAATAATTATGGGCAATGGGGTTACAAGCCTAAATGAACTATCGGTAACGTAACTTTCGTTCAGTACCAAATCCGTTGGCTGCTTATTAGTAACCGAAAGCTGCATCACTGCCGAATCGCCCAAAACGACAGGAGCTTCAAAATCTAAAGTGTCCCTGTCGAAGTCAAAAATATTGGTTTCCCATTCAAATTTTAATGCACGGTAACTTATTAGGGCAAGGGTGTCAACACTTCGCATTTCGAACACAATAGTACCGCTATCGTTAAATTCACTCACTGCATTCCGTTGGTTGTTAAACGACCACCCAACCTGATAGTTGCCGTTTGGTAAAAGCTGGTTTGAACCCATTACCCGCGAAAAATCAGCTTCTCCTCTTCGGAAATCGTGTATAACTGTGGTGGTTTTGTTTACTTCATCCATGTTATAAACCAATGCCCTCGACCATGGGCGCAACGCTAAATTCCCATTATCGAACAGCGAATAATTTTCGTTACCAAGATAGCGGATGTGATGTTGAGTTAAAAAGGGTACTGTATCGTTAAGACAGGTAAACTCGTTATGTTTTCCTCCCCACCGCCAAATAATATCACCTGTATTGGTATTGATTTTGGTTATTTCGTTCATGGCACGCGAAGAGAGCAGTATTGTTGTATCGTCAACAATATCCAATGCGTTGCAATGTGCATAGTCTATCTTAGGATTTGTAAAGTTAACGATGGTGGTGTCAGCATCAAAAATATCAAAATGGTTCCATGTGTTCCACTCAAACAAAACACTGTCGTTGGCATCAATATGTTGAATGGTCATGCCTATCACATGTGCTTCGGGGTTTCCTCCTTCAACCAAAACACTCATATCCACAATACGAATATCTTGCCCCAGTATCCAATAACTTCCATCCGCTTTTAACAGCAGTTCGTGTCCATCGGTTATAAAGCCATTTTTAGCACTGTAGGTATTTATTTCTGTGTAACTGCTATCCATTTCGTGAAAAAGGGTATCCACTCTGCTAAAGTAAGTAAGAGTTCCTGTTTCGGGCTGTAAAGTAAAATTTGAGTAAAAGCCGTGAAGCATTTTGTAATAGATCGGAAATCCGGTAGTGTCAAGAATCATCAGCCAGGCGGAGTCAGGCGATACAGACAGATGAAAATTGTTAAAAAAGTAATACCCTTCAGGATTTTGCGTGTGTCCTGTAACTTCCATACGTGGAAATCCATCGGGTAACGGAAATGGGTTGCTTTGTCCGTAAAGATTTGAGAATGCAATAAAAACGGACAATAAAATGACAGATTGAAATCCGGCAGGCATTTGTAAAATCGGGTTGCCTTTTACTCGTTTAAAAAATAAATTTACGAACATGGCTGTATAATGTTTGTTAATGGTTAAAGGCTAATTGGTAATCGTTATTTGTTAATTGGTACGATTACAAATCAATTTTTATACTGATTATCAATTAATTCTAATCGCCTTCTCTTCTAACATTTGAATATTTAAAGTCAATGGCAATTTTTCCTTCGTAAACTCTTGAGCTTTCCACATCGTTTTTTAGCGCAACCGGGTTTAACAACACATTTTGTTCGTGAGGCAACGTGTAATTAAAGGTATATAACAGTTTTGATGGCAGCAAATCATTTTTGTTGTTGTACGAATAGTGATATACATACTCGCTGCCATCTTTTTCAGAAACATAAACCCTTCTCACTAAAAAGGAGGCTTTGTCAACCCATATGGTATATTGTGCAATGGTTGACAACGTATCGTAGGGATGCAGTTCAACAACCCTGCAAGCATGTTTGTTTACCATTTCGGTTCCGCGGTCGGTTATTTTGTAATTAGCACGTCGCAAAAACCGGGTTGCCGGCGTAAGTTTTTGCTTGGGCAAAACGGTAAACTGGTAGGTTGAAAGGGAATAATGTGTAGGCCATTTAAAAAATACTTTTCCCCGTGTAACTGGTATTTTGAGTAAAGGTATGGATGCTTTAACCGTGAAAACCGCCTGGTAGTTTCTTATGCTGTCGAGTTGTTGGTTGTACTTTTCCACGTACGAAAAAGCATCACCGGATTGCGAAAAAGAGAGTGTTGAAAACAGCAATCCGCCAAGCAGCAATAAAGTATAAAATATTCTTTTCTTCATATTAATCCAAAACCTCCTGTTTGCCAAATATCATCACCGAAGCGGTGTAAAAAACCAAAATGTGAACCAGCAGCACAATGGCATCAAAAGTTAATTTCATCCAATTAACGGGGGTAGTAAAAAATTGCGCCCACGATGAAAAATAAGAGGTAAATAAAAACGGTTTAACACCATCAAAAAGAGGTAACTCCAGCGTTGAAATAAAATAAAAAACTACAATTACCGATACGGTAACAAGAATAGCTTTTATGCTGCTGTTAAAGAGTACCGAAAAAAACATGGAGATTGAGATAACCGTTAAAAGCATCAAAAAGTAAAAAACATAGGCCAAAGCAAAGCTCAACAGTGCCTGATTGGCTGTTAGCACGGTAAATTTTCCATTATCGAACGCCAATAACTCGCCACTTCCAAATACTGCCAAGCCAAACCCCAAACTAATTGCCGCCATAAAAACCACCACAATAAAAGCAAATACTTTGGCGGCGGCAAAACGGGCGGTAAAAAAACCGGTTTTAGATATTTTTCTGGAAAGAACCATGCGGAGGGTTCCGGCAGATTTTTCTTCCGAAATCATGCCGCCGGTAACAAAAACAACCATCAATGCCACCAAAAGCCACAGAGCATGAAACAGCTGAAAGGCAAAGAGGTTACCATTAAGCAGTTTGCCTTCAAACGAAACCCCTTTTCCAAAGGTGTTTAAAAGTGAGTCGTAATACTCCTGGCCTTCAAACGCAAATGCCGCACTAAAAATCAGCATCAAGACAGCCATTACCAGTAAAACAATTTTTGCGTAGGGGCGGGTAAATATTTTATACGTTTCTTGTAATATCATAATTGATTATTCGGTAAAAGTTAAATAATAACTGGAAATTGCATCGTCGGGGCGAAGCGCAAAAACCTGCACTTCCGACACCATTAAGTATTCGTTTATAAACGGAATTACTTTTTTCTCACAATTTACTCTTACGTGGCCGTCTTTTATTACCACATTATCAACAGGAAGATTACTTTCTTTAATTAATTTTACAGCTTTTGAAGGGTTATCCGTTTCGATAACCAGCCCCACATTACTTCGTCCAAACAATTCCTCAACATCTCCTTCCGAAATAAGACGGCCGGCCTCCATTAAAACAATTCTGTTTATAAAACCCTGTAATTCCGACAACCGTTTGGTGGCCACGATAATGGTGGTACCTTGATCTCTATTTATGGTTTTTAGCAGACTTTTAATTTCGTCAAAGCTTTTGATGTCGAGCGAGCTAAAAGGTTCATCTAAAATAATTAAAGGCGGATTGTTGTAAATAGCCATGGCGATGGCAAGTTTTTTCCGGTCGCCCGAAGCCAGTTTGCCAACCTTTTCGTCCGACTGGTCATAAAGGCCAACACGTTTAAGTGTGCGGTTTATCTCTTCGTTATCCTTATCTCCGCCCGAGTACCTGGCAAAAAGCAGCAGGTTATCAAACAAGTTAAGATGGTCGTAAAATACCGGTTCGCCTATTAAAAACCCCACCTTTGATAAGATGGCGGCACGGTTGGGGATTAGTTTTTTACCGAAAATTTCAATTTTCCCTTTATCAGGATTGATAAGTGCTGCAATAGCCCGGAGCAGCATGGTTTTTCCGGAGTCGTTGGGGCCGATAATTCCGCAAATGTCGCCCTCAAAAATTTCCATGTTAAAATCAGACAAAACGGGCAAACCTTTTATGGATTTTGATAATCCGTTAACCTGAAGTATGATGTCGTTCTTCAAAAAAATGTGTTTTAAATGTTCGCTATAAAATTAGATAAAAAAAGTCAATTAACTACTATGCGTTGTACTCCTTTTCAAAAAACTGATAAAACCAGGTAATGGTTTCAATGCCGTTGTAAAAGTTTTCGAGGGGATAGTTTTCGTTGGGTGAGTGAATGGCATCCGACTCAAGGCCAAAGCCCATTAAAATAGATTTAATACCTAAAATTTCTTCAAAAGTCGAAATGATGGGAATACTTCCCCCGCTTCTTGTAGGGACGGGTTGCTTGTTGTAAACTTTTTCAAATGCTTTTTCGGCCGCACGGTAAGCAGGCAAGTCAATCGGGCAAACATAAGCTTGTCCGCCATGCAACGTGGTAACTTTAACCTTAACCGATTTGGGCGCAATGCTTGTAAAATACTCTTCAAACAGCTTACCAATTTTTTTATGGTTTTGGTTTGGCACAAGCCGTGATGACAACTTTGCATACGCTTTTGAAGGTAAAACGGTTTTGGCTCCTTCGCCGGTGTAGCCGCCCCATATTCCACAGGCGTCAAAGCTGGGCCGAATGCCCGTGCGCTCAATGGTGGTGTAGCCCTTCTCTCCCCATAGCTCTTCCACATCAATGGCTTTTTTGTATTCTTCTTCGTCAAAAGGTGCCTGGTTCAATAGTTCCCTTTCTTTGGGAGATGTTTCCAGTACATCGTCATAAAAACCGGGAATGGTAATGTGGTTGTTTTCATCCAACACGCCGGCAATCATTTTCGACAAGATGTTTATGGGGTTGGCAACACCACCGCCAAACAGCCCTGAATGCAAATCGTGGTTCGGGCCGGTCACTTCAACTTCCCAGTAGGCAAGTCCTCGAAGTCCGGTAGTAATAGAAGGAATATCGGGAGCAATCATTCCCGTATCCGAAACCAGGATAATATCGGCTTTCAGCATCTCCTTATTGGCTTCGCAAAAGGCACCGAGGCTTACCGAGCCAATTTCCTCTTCGCCTTCAATCATAAACTTAACATTTACAGGTAATTTATTGTTGGCAACCAGAGCTTCAAAGGCTTTTACATGCATAAATCCCTGTCCCTTATCGTCATCGGCACCGCGCGCCCAAATTTTTCCGTCACGAACTTCAGGCTCAAAGGGTGGCGAGTCCCACAGGTCGATGGGGTCAACGGGCATCACATCATAATGTGCATAAACAAGCACTGTTGGCTTGGACGGGTCAACGGTTTTTTCGGCATACACAACCGGGTTACCTGTGGTGGGCATCACCTCCGCTTTGTCAACGCCGGCTTTAAGCAGTGCTGCTTTGTAAGCTTCGGCAGTCTTTACCATATCCTCTTTATGTGCTGTTTCCGAGCTTATGGAAGGGTTTCGGATGATTTCAAACAACTCTTCTAAAAAGCGATTTTTATTGCTTTCGATATAACTTTTAACTTTTTCCATTATAAACTTAATTTTATTTTGGGTAAAAATACACATTTAAACCAAATAGCTAACGCAACCCATTGTAATTTAACCCTGTCAATTTACATTGAATAAAATTTAATTATTTTAGCCATCCAAAACCAAATCAAACATGCATCGAGTTCCATCATTTATAAAGGCAATGCTTTTTGTTGCCGCCCTTTTGCTGTTAACCAGTGTAAAAGCACAGTTTAATTTTGTAGTTACACAGGCCACTTCCGATGCGGAAGTTGTTGCCTGGGTTGATACCATTTTTTTGCAGGGAGTTGACCCGCAAGCTATCAACAACATTACCTTTAGCGGTGACTATCGGGCAGTTGGCCATTTTACAGGAGGGTTCTTTTTCGGGTTTTCTACACCGGAAGGGCTTGTTATGACTTCGGGACTGGCTGAGGATGTCGATAAGGCCAACCAATGTGGTACTAATGCCAATGCAAGTACAAACAACAATGGTGTTGAAGGAGACCCCGATTTGTATCAGGCTGCCGGAAACACCTCTTCGCATGATGCTTGCATTATTGAGTTTGATTTTAAACCAACTGCCGATACTGTTCGCTTTAGTTATGTTTTTGCCTCGGAAGAGTACCATGATTATGCTATGGCAAGTTTTAACGATGTCTTCGGCTTTTTCCTTAGCGGGCCAGGTATTACAGGGCCATACACCAATGATGCAAAAAATATTGCTTTAATACCGGGTACTTCGCAGGCAGTTGCCATAAATTCAATAAATTATGGACCGGGTAATAATTCGATGACCGTATGTAACGGAAACGGCGGCGGTTGTAACTATTGTCAGTATTTAATTGATAACAGTATAAATGATGCCTACCATCCGGTATTTGATAAACTGGTTTACGATGCTTATACAACACCGCTTGTTGCAAAAAGTGCTGTTCAACAATGTTCGTGGTATCACATTAAATTGGCGGTAGGCGATGCAGGCGATTCGGTTTATGATACGGGTGTCATGTTGGAAAAAGGTAGTTTCGACCCCGGAAATGTTAAAGCTGATGTGGAGTTTGATCACCCCACCGTTGACTCGTTAATTTACGAAAGCTGTAACAACCATTTGGCGGTCATCTATTTCAGAATTGCCGAACCAATGGGGTTCCCCTATACTTTTCCGTTTGATATTGATACGGTATCACCCAATCAGGCAACGAGAGATGTGGATTACAGTTTATATACTACTACCGGTGCCGATTCAATTTATATTCCCGTAGGTTCGTTATACGACTCCATTATCATACGTCCTTACACCGATAGTGAAGTTGAAGGAGAAGAGGAGGTTCGTATTATTTTCAGTCCGCAAATGTGTAATTCTTTTTCCGCCCATAAAGACACTACCATTATTATTATTGCCGATAATCCTCCATTTCCCGACACTTCGCGGTACTATTTTACCAAGTGCGAAGACACTTTAAACCTGAACTTTACCGATATCTCTGGTGGGGTTCCTCCCTATACATACGATTGGTATGAGCAGGGTTCGTCAGATTCGAGCCTGCAATATATTATTACCGGTGCCGACTCGGCCATGGTACCTTGTTTAATGTACGACACCTGTGGGCATCAAAGTTATAACGAAGCCTATGTGCTGGTTCCTGACATTGTGGTTACAGCCGGACCCGACAAGGAGATGTGTAACGACCCTTCTGTTATTTTGGAAGGGGCGTCCGATGAAGCGCAGTTTTTCCACTGGGAATCCAACCCTACAGACCCTTCGTTGGCCGGACAGGAAAATATTCCCCAGCCTGATGTCAGCCCTACTTCAACAACCGAATATGTTTTAACAGCCTCCGACAACTGTACCCATCAGGAAAGTGATACGGCCATGGTGCTGATGAATGGGGCAGTGGCCAATGCAGGCGACGATCAGGAAATTTGTGTTGGCGACACGGTTATTTTATCATGTAATGATGCAGCCACTTACCAATGGACTGCTTCACCCAACGACCCCACATTAAATGTTAATGGCCAGGACACAACACAAACCGTCATGGTTTTTCCACAGCAGAATACAACCTATTCGGTTTCCATTGTAAACGACTGCGGATACTCTGCAAGCGATGATGTTAACGTAGTGGTAAATGCGCTTCCCAATGCAGATGCCGGCATTGATAATGAAGTTTGCAAGGGGCTTTCGTACCAGTTGCAAGCCACCGGAGGCATTAGCTATCTCTGGTCATCAATACCCTACGATGCAACACTGTCTGTCAATGGCCAGGACACCCTTGCCAATCCTTTGATAACACCTGATCAACAGACTCAATATACTTATATAGTGCAGGTTACAAACAACAAAGGGTGCGTTTCAGAAGGCTCCATGCATCTGTTTGTTAAACCGGTTCCCGTTGTTGATGTTACCGGCTCGGCCGATACAATTTGCTATGGCGAGCAGGATACGCTCGATGTTGTGGGAACAGACATCATACCAACATGGAGTGCCAATCCTGCCGACCCGTCTTTATCGGGACAGGAAAACAACATGTCAATTGTTGTCAGTCCGCAGGTTACCACTACTTATACCTTGTCAGCCGTTGCCACAGGGTTTGATTGTCCGGCTACCCTTACTAAAACGGTAGAGGTAATTCCTGAATTAACGGCAACCTTTCAAACCGAAGACCCTAAAGTGTGTCAAAATGCTCCTTTCCAAATTGTTTATACAGGCAATGCTTCTGCCAACGCAGTTTACACCTGGAGTTACGATGACGCACAGGTTAACAGCGGTTCGGGACAAGGGCCTATTGATTTACAGTGGCCAACAACCGGCATAAAAACCATCACCCTGCAAGTTAACGAAACCGGATGCAGTAGCAATACCGAACAGCAAACGGTTGAAGTGTTACCCACACCCAATGCCGGATTTACAGCTTCACCTACCGAAGGTTGTGAGCCGCTGGAAGCAACTTTTACCGACACCACAACAAATACCAGCGGTTTTGTTACCTATAATTGGAATTTTGGTGCAGCTGGAACAAGTACCGCACCATCACCGGCCATCACCTTTAATAAAGAGGGCACTTATAATGTTTCGCTAAATGTTACCAGCGATGGCGACTGCAAATCGTTTGTTGAAAAAACATCTCTGATACATGTTTACGATTCACCAACAGCATCATTCACGGCTACTCCTGCTGAAACCGTTTTAGAAGAAGCGACAATCAGCTTTGCCAATGGTTCAACAAGCACCGACACATTAAGTTACCTGTGGGATTTTAACGATGGTGGCACTTCCGATGAAGTCAGCCCCAGCCATACTTACACCGAAACCGGTGTTTACAACATTATTTTAACGATTATTACCGACAACGGCTGCGAAGATACCTATTCCGGTGAAGTGACCGTTCATCCCGATTTTGCCGTTTTTATTCCCAATGCCTTTACGCCCAACGGCGACGGGTTAAACGATACTTTTGAGGTAAAAGGAGTGGGGGTAAAAACCTATCTACTTCAAATTTTTTCAAGGTGGGGGAAACAGGTATATGAATCCGGCAACCTTGAAGACAGATGGGATGCTGCTGACGTACCCGGAGGAACCTATGTTTATGTGGTTCATGCTACTACGCTTTTAGACAAACAAATCGAAGAAAGAGGAACGGTGACGGTGATAAAATAAAAGGTAGCAAATAGTTTTTATTATTAAATCAGTATTAATTGTAGTGCCGCACTTTATTAGGTGTTGTTTTGCGGTTAATTCCAATTTTGAGCTACAAGTATTTTTTCAACAAAATAATGTTGATTTTTTTGTAGATAAGAAAAAGGTTTCTATCTTTGCACCCCAATTTTAAGAGGATATAGCAAAAACGCTTAAGAAACAATTAGATAGATGAATACTTTAAGTTATAAGACGGTAAGTGCAAACAAAGAAACGGTCAATAAAGAATGGATATTGATCGATGCGGAGAATGAAGTTTTAGGAAGACTTTCTTCGGTTGCAGCCCAATTCCTTCGTGGAAAATACAAACCAAATTTCACCCCTCATGTTGACTGTGGCGATAATGTAATTGTTATCAACGCTGACAAGATCAGGCTTACAGGAAACAAATGGGATCAAAAGGAATACATCCGTCACACAGGATATCCTGGCGGACAGCGCAGTTTAACAGCCAATGAAATGATGGCTAAAAAGCCTACTGCCATGGTTGAAAAAGCCATTAAAGGCATGTTACCTAAAAATAAACTCGGTAGCGCTCTTTTCAGAAATCTTCATGTTTTTGCAGGTTCCGAACATCCGCACGAAGCTCAAAAGCCAAAGAAAATAAATTTAAAATCAATTAGATAAGCATAAGAAATGGAAGTTGTAAACACACTCGGCAGAAGAAAAACTGCTATTGCAAGAATTTACCTCTCGGAAGGTGATGGTAAAATTGTTGTTAACAAACGCGACTACAAAGAGTATTTCACAACAGCTACTTTACAGTATGTTGTTGAACAGGCTTTTCTCCTTACCGATAACACAGGAAAGTATAATGTAAAAGTTAATTTGACCGGTGGTGGCATTAAAGGACAAGCTGAAGCACTTCGCCTCGCTATTTCAAGAGCGCTTATCAAAATTGACCCCGAATATCGTGGAGTATTAAAAGAAAACGGATTACTTAAACGTGACCCGCGTATGGTTGAACGTAAAAAACCGGGACAACCAAAAGCACGTAAACAATTCCAGTTTAGTAAACGATAGAATTATCCTTATTACCGGAACGAGTTTAGTATCCAAATTGCTGAAACTTCTGCGTCAAAACAGAACTATTCAGCAATTGTTTTTAGTGAATGTAAACAAATTAAAAAGTTAAAAAATGGCAAAAGTCACTTTCGAAGAAATGTTAGACGCCGGTGTACACTTTGGACACCTGAGACGTAAATGGAATCCTAACATGGCTCCTTACATTTTTATGGAGCGTAATGGTATCCACATCATCGACCTTTACAAAACAGAGGCGAAACTGGATGATGCTTTAAAAGCATTGAAACAAATTGCAAAATCAGGACGTAAAATCCTTTTTGTAGCTACCAAAAAACAGGCAAAAGATATTGTTGCCGAATCAGTTAAAAAAGTCAATATGCCTTACGTTACCGAGCGTTGGCCCGGGGGTATGCTTACCAACTTTGCCACCATCCGCAAAGCGGTACGTAAAATGACTGCCATCGACAAAATGAAAACCACCAGCTCATGGAATAACCTTTCAAAGCGTGAGCGTTTACAAATCGACCGCGAAAGAGCCAAACTGGAAAAAAACCTTGGTAGTATTTCTGATATGAGCCGTCTTCCTGCTGCCCTTTTTATTGTTGACATCCTTAAAGAAAACATTGCAGTTGCCGAAGCCCGTAAATTGAATATCCCTACTTTCGCTATGGTTGACACCAACTCTGACCCCACGCTTATCGACTTCCCCATTCCTGCCAACGATGATGCCTCCAAATCAATTTCACTGATTGTGAATGCTGCTACTCAGGCTATTGCCGAAGGATTGGCCGAAAGAAAAATGGCTCGCGAAAAGAAAGCTGCAGAAAACAGCGAAAAAGAAGCCAAAGCTGCTGCTAAAAAAGAAGAAACTGCCAAAAAGGATGACGACGCTCCTAAAACTGAACGAAAAGCAAGGCCCAGAAAAACTGTTGCAAAAAAACAAGATTAATAATTTTAGTAAAAATAATTACGAAATGAAAATAACCGCCAAAGAAGTAAATGAACTGAGAAAGGCTACCGGAGCCGGAATGATGGACTGTAAAAAAGCGCTTCAGGAAGCTGAAGGCAATATGGAAGAAGCCATCGATATACTCAGAAAAAAAGGCCAGAAAGTTGCTGCCAAACGCGCTGACCGAGAAGCCGGCGAAGGTGTTGTGCTTGCCAAAGTAAGCGACGACCAAAAATTTGGTGCTGCTGTTATGATTAACTGCGAAACTGACTTTGTTGCTAAAAATCAGGATTTTATTGATTTTGTACAGTCGGTAATTGACCTCGCTGTTGCCAATAAAGCTAAAAATAGTGATGAGTTAAACGCTTTAACACTCGAAGGCCGCACCGTTGCCGAAGCTATTGTTGAAAAAACAGGTGTAATTGGCGAAAAAATTCAACTGGGCGACTATCAGGTAGTAGAAGGCGAAAGCGTATATTTTTATGTACACAACGGTAATCGTATTGCATCGGTTGTGGCCTTTAACAAAGCCGGCGATTTTGCCGAAGCAGGAAAAGATGTGGCCATGCAAATTGCAGCCATGGACCCTGTAGCTGTTAATGCCGACCAGGTTCCTGAAGAGGTTAAACAACACGAAATTAACATCGGAATGGATCAGGCTCGTGCCGAAGGTAAACCCGAAGCTATGCTTGAAAGAATTGCCATGGGTAAATTGAATAAATTCTATAAAGAAAATACCCTGCTTGCCCAGGCATTCATTAAAAATAGCAAACAAAGTGTTGCCGATTATTTAAAAACCGTTGATGCCGATTTAACAGTTGTAGCTTTTAAACGTCTTGCACTTGCAGTATAACAACAGGTTAATAAACTAATTGCTTAAAGGCCATGCACGAAACTGCATGGCTTTTTTTTATTTATAGTCTGAATTTTTGTTTGCACCTCTTTTTGGTTTAATTCTTTATATTTGTCATCATATAGTCTTACATTAAATTAAAAAATTATGAGAAGTGTTGCTGCCGTTGTTTTTTACCTGATTTCACTCAGTGTTTTCGCTCAAACACCCGTTAGCGGAAACCAGTCGGGAACATGGTATTTAACAGGCTCTACATATCAGGTAACCGGCGATGTTACAGTGCCGGCAGGTGAAACATTAACCATTGAAGCAGGTGTTGAAGTTGAGTTTCAGGGAAACTATAAACTAACGGTCAATGGTAATTTGCAAGCCATTGGAACGGAAACTGATACCATATTGTTTACCGCAATTGATGCGGCTACGGGATGGCATGGTATCCGGCTTACCGAACAACAAAACGGCAGTACATTTATTTTTTGTCGGTTTGAAAATGGCAAAACCGTTGCAGGAACATTTCCCGACCAGAACGGTGGCGCCATCATGTTAAACAACTGTGATGCATATTTTGAAAACTGCTTGTTTGTTAACAACGAAGCCGTTGCCGATGATACCGGAATGGGTGGTGCCATTTACGCGCTTAATCCATCGGAAGAAACGCAAATACTTCACTGTAGTTTTATTAATAATTATGCTTACGGCGAAGGGGGTGCCATTAAGTTTTCGGGTGACACGGGTGCCCATATTGAATGGTGTGTTTTTGAAAATAACACCGTGCTCTATGGTGGCGGTGCCATCTGTTTATACGGCTGTTACGATACCCGGATTACCAATAGTCTGTTTTACAACAATACCACAACCTATTCCAGTGGCGGAGCAGTATTTATTGAAGGCTATAGTTCCCTCATCCGGTTTGTAAATTCAACCATGTACGGTAACAATGCTACCGGTGGCGATGGCGGTGCGGTTGACATTGCTTTTTCAGATGCTTCGTTTACCAATTCAATTATCTACAACAATCAGGGAGCTTACAGCGATAATATCTATCTGGATTTTGGTTATGCCGAAATAAATTATTGTAACACACCGTTTCCTGATGGTGCCGAGGGCAACAACAACATCAACACGGATGCCCTCTTTGTGGATGCCGCATCGGGCGATTTTCATTTAACCCCTCAATCTCCATGTATTGACGCAGGCATTGATTCGCTTACCATCACCACAGCTTTTGATGAAATTATAACGGTGGTAGATATGGATTCATCCGAATACTATGGCCCGGCTCCCGATATGGGTTGCTATGAATTTGACCCCACTACGGCAATACCCAAAACACCCTTTATAAACATGATGGTATATCCAAACCCCACAACCGGAATCATAAATATCAAAAATGAAGAGCATGAAAATGTAAACATTTCAGTTGTCGATTTTAACGGAAAAACACTCGTTAATAAATCGGGAACACCTGTTCAAAACCGGGTTGATTTGTCAGCACTTCAAAATGGTGTTTACCTCATCAAAATAAAGACACCCAATAACACCATTTGTAAGAAAATTATTAAAGAGTAGCCGAAACTTTTCAGTCATATTTTTTAAAGTTGTTCAAAGTTTAGGGTATCTTATTCTTGATAACTATCTCTATAATTATCAACCATAATCCGTGTAATCCGTGTAATTCGATGATTTTTATCATCGGATTAAACGGATTAAACAGATACTAACTCGCCAATGGCGAGATTTAATTGCTATTGAAAATAAAATAATAGAAATGGAATAAGATTTACTGATTTAATCTATTACACTAAGAAATATTGGGTTTATTGTGGATCCACATCCATCTGAACCAACACCGAACGGTATTTGGTGTATTCGCGAAATTTTTCCAGCACCTGTTTTAAATACGATTTAAAAACCTTCTGGTTTTGGTCGCCCCGGTTTTTTAATAGTATCTGGTTAATATACTTGTTTCTAATTCGTGAAACCATGGGGTATTCAGGGCCAAACACTTTGTTTCCGAAAACTGCTCTCAGCTCTCTGCCCAGTGTGTCGGCAGCTTCCTCAACCTTTATTCTGTCGGTATGTTTTAATAAGATTCGTATTAACCTGAAATAGGGGGGGTAGTTAAACTTTTTGCGTTCGGCCATTTCTCTGTTAAACATGCTTAGATAGTCGTTTCGTAACACATCCTGAATAATGGCATGCGAAGGTTTCCATGACTGAATAATGACTTTGCCCTGCTTGTTCTTTCTGCCTGCCCTGCCGCTCACCTGAGCCATCAACTGAAAGCTACGTTCATGTGCCCTGAAATCGGGATAACTTAACATATTATCGGCATTTAAAACGCCCACAACGTGAACATTGTCAAAATCAAGGCCTTTGGTTACCATTTGGGTGCCCGTTAAAATGTCGGTTTTGCCTTTTTCAAAATCTTCAAAAATTCTTCTAAATGCATGTTTCGAGCGGGTGGTGTCCAAATCCATCCGGTCGATGTGTGCATCCGGAAAAAACACCTCCAGCTCCTCTTCCACTTTCTCGGTTCCAAACCCTTTTAGTTTCAAATGCGTACTACCACAGTCGTCACACCTTCCGGGAACAGGCATGGTATAGCCACAGTAATGGCATTTTAATTTTCCAAGATATTTATGGTAGGTCAGGGTAACATCGCAATTTTTACAAACGGGCGTCCAACTACATTGTTCACACTCTAAACGCAACGAAAAACCACGCCTGTTTTGAAACAATATTACCTGATGCCCGTTGGCCAGCGCCTTTTTTATTTCACCAATTAAGATGGAAGAAAAATGCGAACGGATAAGCTTCCGGCGTACCTGATCCTGCATGTTAACCACAATAATCTCAGGCATTTTAACATTGCCATACCGCTCGCTCAATTCAATCAGACCATATTTACCCTTAAGGGCATTGGCATAGCTTTCCAGTGAGGGCGTAGCCGACCCCAATAAAATATTGGCGCCATGCATCATGCCGAGGTAGATAGCCGAATCGCGGGCATTGTACCGGGGTGCAGGGTCGTACTGCTTATACGACTGGTCATGCTCTTCGTCAACAATTACCAGACCCAGATTGGTAAAAGGCAAAAACATGGCCGACCGGGGCCCTGCAATTACTTTATACCTGTTATCACCCGGTGTCAAACCTGCCACATTGTTCCATATTTCCACCCGCTCGTTGAGGCTGTATTGCGAGTGATAAACGCCCACAGAGTCGCCAAAATATTTTTGAAGCCTGCTGATAATTTGAGTGGTAAGCGCTATTTCGGGCAGCAAATACAAAGCCTGCTTTCCCTGCTCAATGGTTTCGGTAATAAGCTTAATGTAAAGCTCTGTTTTCCCGCTGGAAGTTACTCCGTGGAGCAGGGTTACTTTTTGGTTTGAGAATGATGTGGTTATCTGATTATAAACCGCTTGCTGAGCAGGGCTGAGTTTGATGGCCTTTGCTGATTTTTCCGACAGATTACCGGCTTTTAATCTGCTTACTTCCTTCATTTCCGACTGGAAAATCCCTTTATCAATCAAAGCTTTTAATGCCGAAGTTCCCCCATCGGTTTGTTTTAAAAATTCCGATTGCCGTACCCATTGGGGTTCTGACTTATCAAGTCCTGTCAACGACAAATATTTCATCAGCAGTTCAAGCTGTTTAAAAGCTCTTTTCGAGAGTTCATCCATCAGCTCCTGAAGAATTTCTTCATCAAAAATCTCAGGGGAAAGCCTGATATATTTTTCGGTTTTGGGTTTATAGCGCTCCTTTAGCTCCTCCTCCATGACGACCATTTTTTTATCAATCATCGACTTAAGCAGAGGCAACACTTTGTTGTAACCCACCACTCCCGAAATTTCGGAAACGGTCATGGCTTTGTTTTCAAGCAGTGCTTCGGTTACCCTGTATTCAAAATCGGAAAGTATTTCGCGGTCGAAAACAAAGCCGGGCGACAACATCACTTTTCCTTCGCTTGAAAGGCGGAATGCCGACGGCAATGCGGCATTCAGCACATCGCCGGGATGCGCAAGGTAATAGTCAGCCATCCAGTCCCAAAACTGTAGCTGCATTTTGTTAACAAGCGGCTTTTCATCTAAAATGGAGAGCAGATATTTTGCCACACCCTTTTGGGGTGGATTTTGATGAATGGAATGTACAATGCCGGCATAAATCTTTTTTCTGCCAAATTGTACGGCAACCCTGTGGCCGGTTTGTAAAATCTCATTCCACTCGTAGGGAACCCGATAGGTAAAGTATCCATCGAGAGGCAGGGGCAATAAAACATCGGCAAACAGAGTAATTCTTTCCATCAACAGCAAAAGTAAACAATAGTGACGTTAAAGCAGGCTTGTGGCGAGGAAATAGTTGCTTCTTCCATGCTAATTCCTATTTTGATGCGATAGATTATTATTTTGGATGTCCCGTTAGCCCCTGCTATGTCAAACCCTCTTGGTGTTAACCCAACCATTTATTATGGCACAGTCCTTGCAAAAAATGGTAACACCCGGGAATTTTTACAGGCCGGCCGCGCAACCGGCAAAAAATTATTTTAAACTAAATTTTTTAGCCATGAAAAATCGTAAAACGAAAAAAGCAAATCTTGAAAACAAAAGAGTGCTATTATCTGAAATCGGATTTATCCTGACACTTGTGTTTGTTTTAAGTGCATTCTCCATTAAAGATTACAATAAACGGGTTTTGAGTTCTGTACTTTTAGATGACGGGGGCACAACAGTTGAAATGATACCCATTACCGTGCAAAACAAAAAACCACTCCCCGCACCTCCGCGGCAGGTTGTCAACATTAAAATAGTGGATGATAAGATAGATATTGATGAGAGTTTTAACCTCGATGTTACTGCTGATGAAGATGACGGGGTTACTATTTACCAACTTCCTGCCGAGCCTGAAGATGACGTTGAAGAAGATATCCCTTTTAAAGCACCAGAGAAGATGCCTGAATTTCAAGGTGGAATAGCTGCGCTCATGCACTATCTTGCTACCAATATAAAATATCCGCCCTACGCCAAAGAGGCCGGTATTCAGGGGCGTGTATTTATTAACTTTGTGGTGGAACGCGATGGTTCTATTTCAACCGTTAAAGTGCTCCGTGGCATCGGTGGCGGTTGCGATGAAGAAGCTGTTCGCGTGGTAAAAGCCATGCCCAAATGGAAACCGGGTTTACAACGCGGCAAACCGGTAAGAGTTTCGTTTAACCTGCCGGTGAAGTTTACATTAAAGTAGGTCAATATTTGTAATTTATAAAGCCATCCAATGGCTAATTCCTATTTTGATGTGATAGTGATTTTGTTAAGCTAAAAAACTTTACCTGTTTTTTTTAACAACTCTTTACCAAAGTCCCGAAGGGATGCTATTTAAATAGCACCGGGTGAAGCCCGGTGGATACAACAAAAATACGGAAAGCCCCCGAAGCGGGGTGTTACCATGG
>Ga0256831_1000344_pt1 | contig 24296 bp, 17 predicted proteins | sample 132544metaG_FD_189087 | JGI IMG/M metagenome (GOLD analysis project Ga0256831, IMG submission 189087) | Hydrothermal vent microbial communities from Lau Basin, Pacific Ocean - 132-544 | ecosystem: Environmental > Aquatic > Marine > Hydrothermal vents | place: Pacific Ocean: Lau Basin | collected... | reverse complement strand
ATACTCTGTCGCTCCCTACTATTCAGGTGCAGGGTACCGAAACATTTGTAGAAAACAGATATCCCCCCTTTGTTAGGTGCAGCGCACCGAAACATTAACCTTCCCCCCTAAGCCCCCCTTGAGGGGGGAAGGAAATGAACGCTCTACAACTGAAAGCTTCACTCGCAGTGAAGCTTTCAGTAAATTATAATGATAAAATTATTACATTTGTAAAAAAAGAATTATGCAACAAGTATTAAAAATTGACATTGATAAAATATTACAATCACCCTATCAAGGTAGATTGATAGAGTTTGGTATTACTCAAACCGATGAAAGTAACAATACCCTAAACAGCTTAGCCCAAAATATAGAACAAAACGGACTGCTGGTACCCATAATAGTTAGAGGAGTTGATGATGGGTATGAACTAATTGATGGTCATCGCAGACTTGAGGCATGCCGCCTGTTGAAAAGAACCACCATTGAAGCTATTGTTAGAGAAGCCGACGATCGCAATGCACAGGTTATGAGTGTTGTGAGTAACCTGCAACGCGAGGATTTGTACAATGTTGAACGTGCTTTAGCATTTCGCAAAATATTGGATGCAGGTGTTTTTAAAGATCAAAAAGAGCTATCGCAAGCTATTGGTAAAGACCAGACCTATGTGGGTGATTTATTGAACACTCTCAATATGGATAAACGTATTATTGATGATTTGTTGAAAAACAAAACAACAAACGATGTGCGCCTGCTACGTGCTATACGCCGGTCGGCCAAAACCAATGAAGAAGGCTACTCGGATGAGCAGTGGAATCTCTACCAACGCTTTGTCAACGAAGGTTTAACTCGTAAAGAGGTTCTGGCTCTGTCGAATGAAGAAAAAAACAGAACCGTCAAAGACTTGAAAGTGGTTTTCAAACCACGTAGAATAGAAGTTGAGCTTCCAAAAAAATATACCCTTGAACAACGCAACGTTTTGACGGAGATGTTAAAGCAAAAAATTGAAGAGATACTGGCAATGGGCGAAAGTTGAGTGTTGGATGTTAGAAATTGAAAGATTATCTGCGAGGTACACAATCTAAAATCTCGACTCTACTCTTTGGAGTTGTAGTACTTATCAACAATAACACGAACAGGATACCAGGCACCCACTAACCCTATTGTAGAGACGGTAACCAGGACCAGCAAAACATCGCTAAGCTCCAATGCTACAGGATAGGCATCAACAATAAAGCTGCCTCCACCCTGAAATTTCAGCAAGCCGTAATTTTGCTGAACCAATACAAGGGTTATCCCAATAATAAGCCCGGCAATAACACCCACAAGTGAAATCATCCACCCTTCAAAAAGGAATATCCTTGTTATCATTCGTTTTGTGGCACCCATACTTCTGAAGGTGAATATGCTCTCTTTCTTCTCATAGATGAGCATCGACAAGGTACCTATAATATTGAATGCTGCGATTAGAAGTATGAATGAGAGAATCAGAAAAGCCATCAGCTTCTCCATCATCATCATTTTATAAAATGCGGCGTGCTGCTCCTGCCTATCAGCAACTTTAAACCCATCTCCCAATATTTTTTTAAGCTCTTTCTTGGCATCACCAACACTGCTGTAGTCATCAAGTTTTAATATCAGCGATGAAACAACATCACTATTGTATTCAAAAAGACGTCTTGCCTGTTCAATATTTATAAGTAAAAATTGTGCATCGTACTCGGCCTGCTTAACCATAAAGATTCCGGAAGGACTAACATACTCAGTACGAAAGGCATTTTGCGGGTTGGCCATATTTATTTTGCCTGTTCGCCTCGGAGCATAGATAGAAAGTGGAGTAACAAAATTGAGCCTTACCGACAACTGATCGGCCAGAATATACCCCAATACTCCTTGATTTTCATTTTTAAACTTTGTGCGGAAAAATCCGTCACGCATTATAGTATCAATACCACAAACAGTGTTGTAGTTTTCGTCTACTCCCAATATTGTGCCGGGCATCTGACGTTTTCCAAATTTCAGCAGTGCGTTATCCTCAAGTACTTCGGCAAAAGAGACTACCCCCGGGGCACTTTTTATTTTGGAGATGTCAAGCGAATCCAATGAGAACACTTTCCCCTCAACAGCACTTATCTTGATGTCGGGATCAAATGAGTTATAGAGATTCCCAATAAAACCGTGCAGCCCGTTAAACACCGATAGCACCACCAACAGTGCGGCTGAGCCGGTTAGAATACCCACAACCGAAATCATCGAAATTACATTAATGATGTTTTGCGACTTTTTGGCGAAGAGGTATCGTAGCGCTATGTTAAATGGGAGTTTCATGCTGTGTATATTGAAGGCTCTACTTCCATGCTGTTACTTTCAATCCTGTACCGGTTTTATGTTCCGAGTTTACATCCATGTAGTTTAGCACTAAGGCAAACGGAAATACCAGAAGGTAATAGAGTGGCAGAACGATGAAAAAGAGCTTTGTGGCATTAAGCATCAGTATCGGATACTTCATTGTCAGTCTCCATGCCAAACTGCCCGGCTTTCCGTATGTATATCCTGCTTCAATTTTGCTGAATCCTGTCTTTGTCAGCTTTTGGGTGATGTCGTCAACACCATACCCGTCGCGTACATGCTCATCAATAAATCCTGTAGTTCCCTCCTCGTGGTGATGGTCGTGAGTGTCAGAGCCACCCTGATCAGATGGCGTGGAGATTAACAACATCCCTCCGGTTTTCATCGCTTTGAAAAAGTTCTCAAAAACTTTCTCATCCTCTTCGATATGCTCCATCACATCAACCGAAAGTATCAGGTCGTAGCTATCTGTCTCATCCAGCTTAGTAAGATCGGCCTCTTCAAATGTTACCTGCTCCTGCTTCCCAATAGATGTAAAAAACCTGTTACAATCGTCTATCTGTTCCGGTTTCACATCCACTCCTTTTATTGTCCAGCCTCTACCCAGTTTCGAGAGGTAGTAGTCGTACTGACCAAACCCACTACCTGCATCCAACACCTTAGCATCTGAGGGAGCACCCTTTGCCCAGCTTTTCAGAGCTTTGCGGATATGCCACGCACGCAGCAGCAGCAGGTCAAGGAGTTTATAAAAAAGGATACGTAGTTTTGGAGTTTTATTGAACACCTTTCCAAGCGAACGTTTTATCGGGTCATACTGCATGCTCTAATCGTTTTTTAGTAAACGGTCGATATTATCCAAATAGTCCAGCGAATCGTCAAGGTAGAAATGAAGTTCCGGAATTATTCGCACTTGCTTACCTACCCTAACTCCAAGAAGATATCTCAAACGACTTGAACTGTCGGTAATGGTTTTGTAAATCTCATCAGCTTTTTCTGAAGGGAAAATACTAAGATAAACCTTTGCAACGCCCAAGTCGGACGAAACTCTGACTATTGTAACACTAACCATTGCACCCATTGTAACGTCTCGTGCCTCGCGCTGAAACATCTCACTGATATCCCGCTGTAACAGCTTACCTATTTTCTTTTGTCTTGTGGAATCCATACCTCCATTTTTCTGTTTGCTGCGAAATTACGGTTTTTAAAGCAAAAAACATTATTTAATCATTAATCGGATAAATATTCTTTAAAGGTATTGATATCAAATGCTGTTATAGAGATGTGTTTCTTCTTTTGTTACTGAGTTAATGTAAATCTGAAACTCACACCGTAATTAGAGTTGGTAATTGGGAAAGTTGTTGAAATGTAGGGCTTTGCAATATTGGTATCATAAAACAGCTGCATATTAAAACGACTGCTTAATGCGTAGTCAGCCATCACCTTTATCGCTGTAATTCTCATGCCGGCAGTAAGCTGGTTAACCTGCTCTGAAATGCGCCTGATAATTGAAATATTATCGCGCATGGAGAAGTCAACCCGTAGGTTGAGGTCACTGGCTGTTTTTTTGTTTCCTAATAAAATATTCATCTTATCAAAGCGGTAACCTAGTCCTATAACATATTCATCATTATAACTCTCAATAAGCTGATTGTTTGTAAGGCTCAGACTTAATGCTCTTGATTTTTTTATCTCCAACTTAGTTGACAGGCTGTTTACCCATGTAATATTAAAGGCTATCAACGGACTGAACTGCTCCGTTACAGTAATAATATTAACATCGTAAAGCGGCACAAAATCATTCTGAGCATTTCTAACAAATGAGAATCCATCAGAGAGGAATCCATTCTCCGCCCAATTATTATTGGTAATAAAGGAGCCTACATTATAAACTGAGCGGTAGGCATGAGAGATGTCGAAAGAGCGGATAATCTTTTTAAATGCTTTTATTTTTGATAACCCGTCATAACTTACTCTCCAGTTTGGCCTCATCCTCGATATTGAAGGAGCTACATCAAGAAAGATGTGGTTGGGGTCGGCATCAGAGTATGCTGACAGAAAAGCCGGAATCATAACATCCTGAGAGCTCAAACTGTAACCATCACTTCCATCGGGGCCGGGATTTGGATTGTAGGGTAAATCTCCATTTGAGGGGTCACTAACTCCTGTTCTTTGGTTTCCAAGTCTTTCGGCAATAATAACACGGTTTTTCATGAAATTATTAAATGCATCAGAAGATAATGAGCCGGTTTTGCCAACATCCCAAAATGACGTACCAATAATATTGTAGGTCATTGAGAAATTTCCACGGTTCATTGTATTGAATACATCCCAGTTGGAGACGTTATTATTATAGAGGTAATACTCATTCAAACTGTTAGAGTAGCGTCTGTCAGCATTAAAATCAATACGTAAACCCTTTATTGGCTCAAATGTAATTTTAGCCGAGAAATCCTCGGTATGCGTCATTGCGTAAGGTCTGTAGAGGCTGGAGTCTTGCGTAAGCCAGTTGTTATCGATTGCATTCCAGGCAAAATTACGATCCTGCCATCCTAAAATAAATGGGACACCCGGAGCCGCCAGTCCCGGTGTGGAGCCCAAAAAGTTCGTTTTCATAATATATCCCGGCATTATAGTTCCATTATTTTCGCTGTATGAAACATTTCCATTTTTCAGCGATGTTAACAGTAACATGGTGTAATCAACCATCGTTTTAAAGACTCCCGTCTTTTCAGTCACCTTACCTGTAACTAAAACTCGTGCCCCTTCACTTGTAACTTCAGGGATGAACTCTATTTTATTTGCATTGATTGTTTTAGATACTCCTTTCACCGGCCTTCCTTTACTATCAAAGAACCTTACTGAAACCTCTTCCGTTTTCAATTTGTGATTTATCTCAATCGGCTTTCCCTCCTCAAGGTTTATACCCTGCTTATTAAAACGGACTGTTTTAGAGCCTTTCGACTTACGTGACCTGCCGGTACGATACTTCCTGTTCAAACCTTTAAGATATCCTGACTTGTTGTAGAGAGTCATCATATTGATCTGGCCACTTCCCTGTATGGTGTTTGAGTTTCGAATCACGTTACCCAGATGGGTTTCTGCCAAAGAGGCTGTAGTCCAATTGTACATGCCGCGATACTGAATATTTGCTGATGTCCAGTTGATAAGAGGTAACTTGTTTATAGGCAAGGTGTAGCTAACATCAAAATTATGCTCATAATTTGTTGATCGTCCCATCTGTGATATGCTATTCCACACATCCCGCCTCCACTCGTAGTATCCATCAGGGTCTCTATCCTTACTAACTATTCCCTCGGGCTCATCGATACGGGAATTGGTAACAGTTCTGAAATTCAGCTTAAGCGATTTTGTTAGGCTGTATCTAAGGTCGAAGTAACGATTCCAGTCAAAGTCCTTTTGAACCGTGATAGGAATGTTTGAGGTGTTGGTATTGTTACGCAGTTTCACCTCCCTGTACCTGCGCGACAGCTCCCATCGGTACGAAAGCTGTGTTGGCATTAAGTAAAAGTTAAAGTCCTTGATAAATTTCAGGCTTTTACTGCTCAGAGCTTTAGATTTTTTAAACGGCTCTACAGGTTTAGAACGACTGGTGTAGTTATACCCCAATAATCCCCGGTGGTTTTTATTCTCCGAGTATTCGGTATTCTGATCGTGAAGTAATGTTTCGTTAAAAGAGTATGTTGCCGAAAGATTTGAGGGCGAGATCAAACTTGATTTGTTACCCTTCTGCTTTACTTTAACATTGGTAAGGTTAATACTTTTTCGTTGTATTACATCTTGCGAATTGTATTTAATTGAGTCTCTGGTTTGCTGATTCTCTGTACTTTCCAAGGCCACTTCAAGTGGTATATCCGGGTCGAGAGGGTAGTATTTAGGGCTTGAGATTGACTTCGAATAACCAAAATAGAATGGTATTGTGAGAGGCAGGTCGGGTCCGAAGAGCTTACTCACCTCAAGGTTTGTTGAAATATCATACTGGCTGAAGGCGTCAAGGGCTCTCTCCATCACACTCTTCTCGATACTACCAAAACCCACGGTACTGGTTTTTCCTGCAATCGAGAAACTACCTAGGTCGGCCAGCTTAACCGACATCCGTGCATTGGCAGCCCATCCGCCATCCTCATTAAAATCAGTCAGGCGCAGTTCGTTAAACCACACTTCAAACGACTTGCTTCCGGGAGCCTTTGTTTTAACACCAAGCATGATTGTACGTACATTACTAAGATTAGGGTTACCTTTTATCTTCACTGTATTGTTCGGTTTCTCCGGATCATTATAGGTATAGATGTCACGAAAGGTTATTGTTGAACCATCTTCACGTTTTTTATCGTTTCGTTTCAGTTTCACTTTCTGAAAAAGGTCGAGAGGGATGTCAAATGCATTATCCTCAGGCCACACAATATACCTGTCGTTAGTGTTGTTATTGCTATATTTTCCGGAAGGAGTAAATTTTACCGGTATCTCATATTCGTAGTAGTTATCCTTATAGTCCGAGCCGATACGCATAAATACCGAAACCTCCTCGTCTAAGACACCACCTTCATTCAGTGCTTCTGCATGAACAAACATCTTCAACCTCTTATACTGCCTCATGTCCATACCCAGCGTTTTGAAAATTCCGCGCATATCGCCTCTGGCTAAATCTTTCACTTTAATCAACACCGCTTGCTCGTTCAGCTGACGGAGTTGTGGATTTGCGGGGTCTATCTGCCTGTCAACACCCGGAGGCAAGACATAATTTACCGGCTCCTTCTGCCCATTCTCTTCAATATTTACGGCAGAAACATTAAACTCAGTATCGGGATTAGGATTAACTTTATCTTCATCGTTGTAGAGTTTTGAGTTATATTTTCGCCATTCACCTCTTACCAGGTCGAGAGTGGCAAAGCGAAGAATAGTAGTATCGGAAAAGTTGTTCAGAAACATTCTTAAGAAACGTATTGACCTGAAATCACGAATTATTCCTACTGTTGTATCCGGACTTGTGATAGGTATCTTAAACTGATACCAAGTTACAGGGTCTCCTTTACTGTTTGTACCAACACGCGAATCAACAATACTCCTGTTGTTCTCCACGTCCATCCCCTTAAACAGCTTTACTTTGTACTGGAAGTAACTCTCCTTCTCACTCAGTGTGTTATCCATATTTATATCTTCCACATCGGGGAGTGAGGTTGCTGCGGTAGCATAATTTTCGGGTGAGAATTGCGATGATACCGAGTTACCCTCCATCCCGTTGAATAGCTTGTAACGGTCGAGAATATTAACCTCTTCCTGGTCATACTTTAAACCTCTGTAGTAATGGTAGTCATCGGTTGCAGGGTCATTCATAATAGCGTTATATGCATCATCGGTCAGGCTTCCTGTATTGTGAAGCTGATCAATGAGATTCAGGTATGGATGAGGTTCTTTGCGATAGAAGAATTTCTCCTCTTCCGACGACAGACCATCAAGACCAACATCCTGCTTTTGTCTGGTAGCCGGATCGTTACTAAAGGCATTTACCATACTCTGTTTTTTAGCCAGATACCCCCAGTTTGTGCTATCCACGTCAAAAGGCTCATCCGGGCCGGGCAGCCCCTGTTCAAATGCCTTACGCGAATCGCGCAAAATATCCTCCGACACATTACCAAGGTTGAAAAACAGCTCACCTTCACGATATTCTGTTTCGTACACAAAAGGATCCATCAGCCAAAACTCAAGATACTCAATATTAGCAGCCTCAAAATCGTTTGTCTCAATCTTACGCATTATACCTCCCCAACGTTTTTCAGGATTATTTAAAAAACCATCTTTATCAATATTCTCCGCATCGAAGTTGTACGGCCCACGCTCATTTGGATAGAAAGCGACGTTCAGTACCGGTATGTTTGTAGGCTGACCATACGGGCTCTCCCTATCGGGAAAGAGCTCTTTCTCATAAATCTCGCGTACAAAGTGGTTGTTTTTCTGAGCATCGTCCTGCTTCATGTGAGCCGGTGTTGTGGTCATGTTTCTTAAGAATAGAGGGTCGATAACATACCATGAAAGCTTAGCACGATTGATACCGTAGTTGAGATCGTCAATACCGTTTGCTTCGGGAAATTTATCATCCTGCCCCTGAGGTGTACTGGCAAGTTTCCAGGCAGTCCAGTTTTTAATATCGTAGGAGATACGGGTAGCCTCAAAATCGTCGATGTAAGCACTTCCCTCCTTGTCAATCACATTAGGGTGGCCGGGAATCAGCTGGGCAAATTCACCTTCAAAATTAATATTTGACGCCTCTTTTGTTTGAATCAGTGGCAGTTTGTCTAAAAACCGGGTAATGCCATACGACTCTGTGAAGAAGGCAGCGTTTAATCCCCAAATAGTGTTAGCGATAGGCTCATCTCCAGTATTAACCTTTTCGGTAAGAGGCCGTTCACGAAGATGCATTAAAGTACCACCGATATTAAAATTCTCGTTAAACTGATACTCAAGGTGAGTACCCATTAGTGTTTTGGTTTGCATGTTAAACAGTGACTGATTCTCAAGTGAGACTTGAATAGGTGTGCCTGACGCCAAAAGGCCTGAATTGATAATTCGCACCCTACCTAAAGTGTAATCAACGGTGTAGTCAACATTCTCAACAAGGCGTAGACCTCCCGCCGTTACAATTACCGAACCCTGTGGCACGTTCATGGCGTTAAGAGCTATTTCGGATCCTGAAGCTGCCTTATATTTTCCCTTAAGCTTAAACTTATTTCGTTCAGCATTTTCGCCCGCAATAGTTAGGGTACTATCATAGAGTGCCTGATAAACATACTTATTTATCAGCTCCTGCTGACCATTAAGTACCTCCTTTAGGTGCGAGCCAAAAGGTTCGAGTACGGGAAAAATTATACGCCCGTTGGTGGGTTTGATGGTATACTGCGTTACAAAGTCAAAAACACCGTCAGGCTGAGGGTCTCCGCGCGAGTTGAGATTATCAAGATTCATCAGCCTTAAAAAGAGCTCGCCTTTAACTCCTCCATCTTTGGGTGTTAACCCCTCAGGGAAATAGTTAATGTCTGTTCCGGTTGAATCATTTTTATAGACTATATCGAGGAAGAAATCCTCCTGATTAACATTGTACGCCCCGATACTGTATATGTTTTTCATCATCAAATCCCACATCTCCTTTATTTCAGGAGTAAGGTTAGTACCTTTAATCAACTTCAGATAGAGGGTGCTGGGAGCATCTATTCCATCAGAAGAGAATTCACCCACTTTATACACATTTCCACGGTAGGTATACTCATAAGCCACAGCCAGTACCTCATCAGCATTGAGAACAGTATTTAACGAAATGTATCCTAGCGTTGAATTCAGGGTGTATTCCCTCGGTGATAATTTTCGTGCATTCTCAATCTTTTCGTAATCTTTTCCACCAATAAAATTCTGACTTACCAAAGGTGAAAAAACTGATGTTACTTGATTGATATTGCGAATGGCAGCATAAGTGCCATTCATTGATTCGTAGAGGTTGTTTGCTTTATTCGAAGGGATGGCATCTGAGGAACCTGTCCATAAATTATTGTTATGGATATTACTTTGATTCTCACCCAAATCAAGAAAACCGATAATGTTACGTGCGTCGTCAAAATTACCGACTTTATTGGTTACCCAAACCTCAATTTTATTAACATTAATCTGGGATGATGGAGTAGGGAGGGATTTCATTGCTTGATTATAGAAACTACGGAATAGGTTGTTCAGAAAGAAGTGTCTGTTACGATCATACTCGTCTATGCCGAGTTCGAAGTCCTGAGTTTGGGCACCACCTTCAATATTCATCACCTTTGTCTCGCCTTTCTGCTGCGAGAAAATTCCTGTAACGGTAAGTTTGCCAAATTGCATCTCTGTTTTTAATCCGAACAGACTCTGACTACCGGTAATTAAAGTTCCGGGCAGCGGCAGGGTTACGTTACCCACCTCTATCTTTTTCAGTATATCATCCTCTTTGCCCTCAAACTCAAGTTTAATCTGATTATCAAAATCAAAGGTTGCCTCCGTGTCGTAGTTTATTCCCAGCTTCATTTTATCACCAATTTGGCCGGTGATATTCATCTGTATTTTTTGGCGAAAGTCAAAGGTTGTGGTTTTACGCAAACGCTCCTGTAGTGTAGGGTTGTCGATATTGGTCTGCTGAATACCAACGATAACTTCAGCCACACCCTGAAGTCGTATGTCAACTACATTACCTCCAAAGATACTCTGGAAACCCTGTCCCCCCACATTCCAGTTTGGGTTAAAGATGGAAGTGCCCCCTCCTCCCTGCTGATACATGGATGACTCATTACTCTTCTGTTTCCAGTACGAGATTAGTGATTTACGTGTGTCAACATCCATAAATTCCTCCAACGACATGGTGTAGGGCAGTCTCACATCCATATTTCCTATCTTACGAAAGATAGTTACATTTCCTGTTTCATTGTCGTATTCATACCTGTAGTCCAGGTTGTCAGGGTCATCAAGGTTGATACCCGAAGTTTCACCACTCTCAAGCAGAGGATTGCCGGAAAAGTCTTTTATTTTGTACTTCAGTTTTGTTTCAAGCGAGTCAGGGGATTGAATTAAGTGGTGAAAATTTTGAGACAACAGATTGTTTGAAACAACAGGAGTAGCTGCTACAAAAAACATGCTGCTAAAAACTATAGCAAACAGTATATATTTTACTCTTTTTTTATTCAATGTGATATCTAAAAAAAGAAAACCGGAATTCCGGATTACAACATTTTAAGGGCTTGCTTAATAACACTTTCCACCTTCTCATCAGGTCTGCCGGTTAATATCTTATCCACAGCCTTTTGGGCACTGTTCTTTGTAAAGCCTAACATTACTAAAGCTGATAACGCTTCATCTCTTATAGTATTGTCTACTGAAGCAAATATTTTTGTATCTAAAGAGCTTTTTCCCAGCTTATCTTTCAGGTCTACTATAACCCGTTGTGCAGTTTTGGCTCCAATACCCTTTATTCCCTTTAGCACATTGACATTTCCTGTAAGGATAGCATTGGCAATTTCGTCAGGTGCTAACGACGAAAGCATCATCCGTGCAGTGTTGGATCCGATGCCTGAAACGGAAATAAGTTGACGGAACAGCGTGCGCTCTGCATTGTCCATAAAACCATACAAATTGAAGGCATCTTCCCGTATATTTTCATGGATAAAAATTTTAATCTCACTCTTCCCTTCAAGCTGGCTGTAAGTGTTTAACGAGATATTCACAAAGTATCCCACTCCGTTTATATCTACCACAACATGTGCCGGGCTCGATTCTGCTATTTTTCCTCTAAGATGTTCAAACATATATTTTATGGTTAAATGGTTAAATGGCTGAATGGTTAAATGTCGCTCAGCTTTTGCCTTCCCGATGCTCGGAACGTCGCTAACGCTCCGTTTGCCTTTTTACTTTTGCCTTGATACTTCCTACTCATGTTTCCATCCTTGTGCTGATAGTTTTACCTCCTGTCCGGCATTTGTAATAAGATAACTCCCTTTCGATTTCTCGGTAATATGTCCTATCGCATATATTTTAACCGGGCTGTTAGCCTTTATGAATTTGTCGTAATCACTCTGTGCAATGGTGAAAAGCATCTCATAATCCTCCCCACCGTTAAGCGCAGCAACCATTGGGTTTATCCCCATCTCCTCGGCTAGCATCGAAGTAGTGGCATCAATAGGTATCTTATCCTCAAACAGTCTGCATCCTACTCCGGACTGTTTACAGATGTGCAACACCTCAGATGAAATCCCGTCTGACACATCAATCATTGAGGTGGGTTTAACATCAATCTCTTTCAGAAGCTCAATAACATCTCTTCGGGGCTCAGGTTTCAATATTTTCTCCAAAAGGTAATCATGACTTGCAAGGTCGGGTTGTACCTGCGAATTACCTTCAAACACTTTCTTCTCCCGTTCAAGCAGTTGCAGGCCCATGTATGCCGCGCCAAAATCACCTGAAGTACAGATAATATCATTTACTCCCGCTCCACTGCGATAGGTAATCTTATCCTTTTCGCCTTCGCCGATTGCTGTAATACTTATGGTAAAACCTGTAAGTGACGAGGAGGTATCACCGCCAATCAGGTCAATGTCGTACTTGTCACAAGCCAGATAGATTCCTGAATAGAACTCATCAAGTGCTTCCAAACTCATCTTTGAACTTAAACCAATGGAGACGGTTATCTGTTTTGGGTGGGCATTCATTGCGTAGATGTCAGACAGGTTAACTGCTATGGCTTTGTATCCCAAATGCTTTAACGGAGTGTAGGTTAGGTCGAAATGGATCCCCTCAAGTAACAGATCGGTACTAATAACAATCTGTTTGTTTTTGTACTCAAGCACGGCAGAGTCATCTCCTACTCCTTTAAGGGTACTTTTGTTTTTTATCTTAATGCTATTAGTAAGATGGTCAATCAACCCAAACTCTCCAAGTTCAGCAATCTCAGTCTTTTTCTTTTTCGTCATTTTATTTAGGTTTAAGATTTAACAAAATTAATAAAACCATTTTTATACACTAATGATTTTTAATTATTGCTCGTAAAGCATTACTTTTTTTAGCAGTAGCATTGGGGTTTGTCGGCTAAATATTATTTTGAGATGCTACGAGAGAATCTCCATTAATTCGGCGAGTATTATTTTCAATGAATTTATGTTGCATAGGTTCGGTTAATGCAATATCTTCCCTCCAACATTTTTTTTACTGCTCGTCTTGCCAACTCGGTCAACTAATAATCTTTACGCTTACGCAGATCGCAAAAATGCATGACTTTGTCATTTAGCCTGGGAAAACGCGAATTGATAACTTTGCTGATTTGATAGGTCAATTGCTTACCCTCACTTTGATTCTTAGTTCATTTCCTCTAAGAAATTTTGCAGTTTCAAAAAAAAATGCAATATTTGTAATACATAAAAGCCAAAAGGTTAAATGATTTTTCCTCCAGGCTTTTTAATATAATAAATACGGATATGAGGAAATGACCGAAGCCCTTGACTCAACAGGTAAGTGTGAAAAATACTCAAATTATATCCCGAAAAGTATTTTTTATCGAATTGATTTGTGGTTTTTGTTAAGAAAAACACATCAAATTAATTTTAAAAATTGTAAATTGCGAGACGTTTATAATACGTTGGAAATATAACTAATAATTAAATCCTAATAAACATGAAATTATTATTGAAGAGTATTACTCTAAAGTATTTTTTAAAAAAAATAGTAGCTACTACATTTTTTGTTTTAATTACTACCTTACTGACTGCTCAGAAATATGGCGAAGTTAAGGGAACCATAGTTGATGAATCTGGTGAGCCGGTAGTTTATGCAAATATTCAATTGATGGGTACCGCCAGTGGTACTATATCTGATGATAGAGGGTCTTATTCTATTAAGAAGATAATTCCGGGTACTTATAAAATTAGAGTAACTTTTGTTGGTTATTCTGACAGTGAGGCAACAATAAATGTATCTGCAGGAAGTGTTATTACACAAGACTTTCGAATAATACTGGCATCTATTTGGGGTGAAGAGGTAATTGTTACCGCTATGGCCAGAGGTCAGGCGAAGGCAATAAATACACAAATTTCATCCGAGAATATAAAAAATGTTGTTTCGGAACAAAAGATACGAGAACTACCTGATGCTAATGCTGCTGAGGCACTAGCACGACTTCCTGGAGTGTCGGTAAATAGAAGTGGGGGTGAGGCAGTTTCTATTAGAGTTCGTGGAGTTTCTTCCAACACCATGTCTGTTAATGGGATGCGCTTGGACGGTGGATTGGGTTCTATTTCCTCATCTATGATTGGGGGTATTGAATTGAATAAGGCCTTTATGGCCGATCAGGATGCAGATGTGCTTGGTGGTAATGTTGAATTTAAAATGCGTGAAGCACAGCCGGGATTCAGAAAAGATATTTGGTTAAGAACAGGTTACAATAACTTTACCAAATCATTTAAAATGAATAATGTTGATCTTTTGCTAAGCAACCGCTTTTTCGATGATAAGTGGGGGGTAATGTTTAGCATGACTTATGACCGGAAAGATAGAGGAAGGGATATACTAGCAGCCAGGCACAATACTTTTTATGCTTCAGAGCATGGTTCCGAAGATATTAGGGCAGTTGAACTCACTGGAGTTACCCTGACCCGTACAGAAAACCTGAACAACCGTTACGGAGTCACACTCTACACCGATTATAAGCTAAATAACGGAAAGCTATATTATCAGGCATTCTTCAGTAATCGCAATACAGAAAGTATGACTTACTCCAATAGCTATCAAGAATCGACCCTTGGTTATCGTACAACCAGTACGGAAACATTAAATAGAAATTTCTTACAAGGTATTGGTGGAGAGCACACATTATGGAGTGATGTGAAAGTGGATTGGAGCGTTTCCAGATCTAGTAATAGAAGTGAGACACCCGATAGACTCAGTATAGGTGGTTCAAATATGTCAGGACTTAATGCAGGGGCGGTTAGTATTGACAGCACCACAACCATTAGTGAATATATGAGTAGCGCTAAACATGATATAGCATGGACAGAAATCTCCCACCCCCGATATTCTACCTCAGAGCTAACTTCGTCAGAGCTGGCTGCCAGACTGGATATAAAAGTGCCCTTCAGTTTGGGGAGCAAAATCGGCGGATATGTAAAATTTGGGGGGAAAATCCGGGATATAAAACGCAGTCAGGATAAATCGACAAGAGGCTCAAGCTTCGGTCGGCACTCCGGGGAGATGTTGGGTGATACTGCGATTGCAAGACTGCCTGATTTTGGATGGAAATATACTCCTAACACCGAGTTTGGTTTATTACCTTTTGTAACTGAACCGTATGCCCATGATTTTTACATGCAGGATGCTCAGAGCTGGTTCTGGATCGACTTAGACAAGTTGAAGTATGTTTTAGATGTGTGTGATGATATGTTGCATGGATATATGATAGGCGATAAAGATGACTATACAAATACTCAGCGAAATTATGCCACATACTTTATGGCGGGAATCGACTTTGGAGAGTTTATTACTTTTATGCCCGGAGTGCGGTATGAAAGATCAAATTACAGTACCACTGCCAGATGGTTTTTGCAGGGTGAGGGCTATGGTCCCTATTTGACTCAAGGTCAAATAGGAGATACTACAGCGAGTCATTATACTGATGATTTTTTCCCAATGATTCATCTAAAGATTAAACCAACCAAGTGGTTTGATATTCGCATGGCAGCTACCAAGACATTGACCCGACCGGGGTACACTCAGATGAGTCCCCGATACCACAGGAATAGAGCAAGTGACCAATTTATGGGAAATCCCTATCTGAAACCGCAGACCAATTATAACTACGATGCCTATTTATCAATATACACCGGTAAAACTGGTCTTTTCACCATTGGAGCATTTTACAAGAAGCTGGAAAATCAGGTATTGAACTATGAATTGACAATTATTAATGCGGAGGAAGAGTACGGCTTGGATCCTATTTATGAGAATAAAAAGTTATCGAAGCCAATAAACAACAAATGGCCGGGTTATGTGAAGGGGCTGGAGCTTGACTGGCAAACACAGTTTTCTTATCTTCCTAAGCCATTTAACGGTATATTGCTAAACATGAATTTAACCTATATGCAGTCTGAGACTAGATACCCGTTCTTTAGTTTTTATAAAAAATATATCAGTGAACCGCCATATGTTATTAACGTTGGGGAGCACGACAGCAGGGTTAACACCATCATTGGAATGCCAGATGTGGTCGCTAATGTGTCTCTCGGATATGAACTGGGAGGTTTTTCGGGTAGGTTATCTGCTTATTACCAGAGCGCCACCATCACTTCGGCACAGGCCAACAATAAATCTCTCGATCAGGACAAGGATGCATTGATGAGACTGGATTTGCAGCTTTCACAAAAATTTAAAAAAGTACTGGGACTGGCAATATACCTAAATATTAACAACATTACCAATAACCCTGATCGGCGTATTTTAACCTATCATCCAAGTAAACTTACGAACGAAGAGGTGTATGGTGTTTCAGGTGATATTGGTATCAGATATAAATTTTAAATAATCTAATCTAAGAAAGGAGGTGCTTAATGAAAAGTAACTAAACTTGATGACATTAATAATTATATATTTATCAATTAAATTTAAAAGAAATGAAAAAAAAATTACAATCAATAAAAAAAATCTTACTGCTTTCAGCAGGTATATTCATCCTGACCAGCAATGCTACCTTTGCGCAATCATCTGTAACGGTTGATCCCGGATTAAACACTATTCAAGCAGCAATGACTGCCCATCCCGGGGATACACTAATCCTGCAAAAGGGGAAAGAATATGTGGTAAGCACTTCGATAGAGATTACCCAACCTACAGTAATCAGAGGAGAGGCATATGACCGTACCGGTGCAGGTGTTCCTCCTGCAGTTATAAGGGGAAGTGCAAATCCAGGTGAGGAAGGAAGTTTTTATTTGATGTTGGCAGCAGCAGATCTTACCTTGATCGATTTGGGATTTATAGGTTTTACTTGGGACAATAAACAAATTGCTGGTGTCGTTCAAGCTAGTAAGGGAAATATTAATTTTGATGTACACGGGTGTGTTATGCAGAGTATGGCTAGATATATTGTTACTGCAAAATTTGCAGGTCTTAACTACATCCTCCATGACAATATCCACTTTAATATAAGCACAACTGGCAATGACAATGGTGCTGGCTGGGGCGGTCCTGCTTATAAGGGAGACAGCACTAAAAACCACACCTATAACTGTACCTATTTTGTTGGTGGTCGTATGTTCCTTTCAGGAAGCACAGGCCCAGTAGGATATCAGTGGGCTGACCATTGCACCTATGTGAACACATGGGGAGAGACTTATCACAAAAGTAAAATGGATGGTTACAGGGTAAAGAATTGTATCTTTTTCAATACACACATAAGAGGTTATGTGGGTAAGCGTACTGGTGCATTACCTTGGGATGGTGATTATGTTAGCTACAGGCAGTTGGGAGACACCCTTAATGGCGATTGTTCTGTCTTTCCTCATAAACTTGATTCTGCGGGGAGTAATTCAGATGCTAGGTTTGTTGATATTACGAACAACCTTAAGTTTGATGAGAGCTATTTACTAGATTGGCAACATGCGAACAATATTACCACGCAACCATTTTTGGCTTGGGCCATGCGATATAGGGCTAATCAATTTGGATGGACTATTGCGCCTAACTTTAGCCCGGATGCGGCTGATAATAATTCATATGATCCTCAATTCAAAATGGGAGCGATTCCTGCTGGTGCTTTTGAGGCGGCTTTTGAACAGAGATTTAACCGCATGGATCCCTCGAAAGCTAACCGCGAAATTGCTTGGTATCCAGGAGATAATACACAAAAAAGAGATTTTATCTGGCCTTTGCCATTCGATTTTACACCGCAGAATGAGGCATTGATGAGTGCGGGTTCTGATGGTTACCCTTTGGGAGATTTGAACTGGTTTCCTGCTAATGTAAAAGCAGCTTGGGATGCAGGCGAACCCAATCCGCTCACAGGTATTAAATCAGTTAGAGATGACCAATTGGACTTGATAAATTATCCTAACCCATTTAGTTCTGGTACAACTATTTCGTATAGTCTGAAAACTGGAAATCATGTAACCATGAAGGTTTACGATATAACTGGAGTAGAAGTAGCTACCTTGGTAAATGAAACTCAGATAGCAGGTCAACATAAGACTACGTTTAATGGATCTAATCTGCCAGAGGGAGTTTATCTCCTTAAAATTAAGGCAGGTAACTCATTCCAGGTACGTAAAATGACAATAGTTAAATAGATATAGCTTAAAATATAAAGTTAATTAATAGCCTGACCTTTTTTGGTCAGGCTATTTTTGGTATAAAGTTACCAACGATAACGGAAAGGAATTTGCCGAGCATAAAATGATAGCTGAAAGATTGGATTGTAAAGTTTTTTTTGCAATATATTTACAAAAATTAAAAACTTGCACTTAGTGGTTGAATTTACGTTCTATTTCTTTATTATTATATATTTTTTAGATTTATTACTTATTCCTGTTTCAGCAAAATAGACTCCTTGTTATAAATTATAGATATCAACATTTGCCTGATGATGTTTAGCCATAAACCATCCAATATTAGCTGTTTTAATCAATTTGCCAGATATGTCAAATATTTTTAAAACGACATCTGACTGATAGTCCATATAAAAATCAATTACTACATACCCCGTTGTTGGATTGGGATAAAGGTTGACATTATTATCAAAATCATTCATCAGATCAGCCAATCCCAAATAGAGATTTACTTCAGAAACAATTGGCACACTGTTTCCTTGGTTACCTACATTATTTGTTGATATCGCATAAAATCGGAAATTATGCCTTGTTGAATTAGGTATACTATACGATATTGAATCTTCAAAACTTTCTCCAACAAAATTAAACGGTCCATTATCTACCGAGGCATAAAATTTATAAGCATTTATTTCAGAGCCATTTTCATTATCAGTGGCAGAACATCAAACATCTAGCAAAGTATCGCATGACATAATATTAATTTGGTTCATTGTAGTAGATGGTGCAATTGTGTCCAATACATTCAACCATGCATTGGTTGAAATTGGCTCATTCACATCAATAATTATTGATGTCTTGTTTTCAATATTTACACCTGATGCCAAGCCATTAGTCAGATTTGCTGAAAAAGAAACATACCCCTCACCTTCCTGCGGATTTGCATTTGGGGGTAATTCATTTCCTTCGATATCCCATTTTAGGATATTACCAGTCCGTTCCATCTTCCAATTATATTGCGAACCCGAGTGGCTTGTTGTACCAAATGTGACAGATTCCTGATTAAATAGTGCGGATAAGGTATCAATAACTTGTACCCGGTATGCAGCAGCGGAAGCTTCTTTTTGTCCATTTAAAATCGAATTTTTACAAACTAACGATCGTCATAATAAAATTATAAACTAATTTTGGTAGGTAAGCCCTCTCCAACAGGTGAAAGACGCTACCACCTTTTTACCGATCCCAAAAGCTCCGGATATGTGTCTCAGTTATGCACGGCAACATCAACACCTTCACTTCGTTCTTCTCATTTACGTAAATCAAAATCGACACTTGTCCAAGGTTGGTTTTCATACGTTCTGTAATCCCAATAGTTATTTATATAGTTATAACTTGACATATTACCATGGTTTGTAATACTGCCTTTTCCTGGACTCACATAAAGTGGGCTGTATTCTTTATATAATAAGTTTTACAACTAAAAAAACAATATTAAATCTGTTTTGTTATATTTGCTATGAAGGAGTACTATTCTTCATCAAAAAAATAAAACGGAAAAAGGTTGCCATTTTATTTGTTGTAAGTTTAATGCTGTTGTCATGTTAAAAACTTTTGGATAGCTCCGGTGTTATAATGTTCTATAAAACTTTATCTTTGTGGTTAAAGCAATTTATTATGGCAAATTTAAAAGAGGGTGATAAAGCTCCAGATTTTACTGCAACGATTCAGAATGGTCAGACAATAAGGTTATCCGACAATGCAGGAAAGAGAGTGATTGTATATTTCTATCCCAAAGATAATACCCCCGGATGTACAGCAGAGGCTAAAAATCTTAACGAGAATCTGAAAGAGTTATCAGAAAAGGGATTCGTTGTTATAGGTGTTAGTCCCGACAGCGAGGCCTCGCATCAGCGTTTTATCGATAAGCATGGGCTGAAGTTTAATCTTATTTCAGACCCGGGAAAAAAAATTCTGGAAATGTACGATGCCTGGGGTGAGAAGAAACTCTACGGAAGAGTATACATGGGGGTGCTGAGAAAAACATTCATTATTAATCAGGAAGGAAAAATTGAGAAGATTATAGTAAAGGTTAAAACCAAAGACCACACAAATCAGATTTATAGCGAACTGAATATTTAATTCAAGAATAAAGATTAATCTAATGGCAGACAAGCAGGAATCAAATGTGAATAAGGAGAAGCTGAAAGCACTTCAGCTTACAATGGATAAGATTGATAAATCATACGGCAAGGGAGCCATAATGAAGATGGGCGAGAGCGCAATAGTTGATATCCCTATTATACATACAGGCTCTATAGGTCTCGATTTGGCTTTGGGAGTAGGTGGCTACCCTCGTGGACGTGTTGTTGAAATTTATGGGCCTGAATCGTCGGGAAAAACAACCCTTGCTATTCATGCAATTGCTGAAGCACAAAAAGCCGGTGGGATTGCTGCCTTTATTGATGCCGAACATGCTTTCGACCGCTTCTATGCTGAAAAATTGGGAGTAGACGTAGAGAATCTTCTTATCTCTCAACCCGATAACGGAGAGCAGGCTCTGGAAATAACCGACCAGCTTATCCGCTCATCGGCAATTGATATTATTGTTATTGACTCTGTTGCTGCATTAACACCTAAGGCTGAGATTGAAGGTGAGATGGGAGATTCGAAGATGGGTCTTCAGGCTCGTTTGATGTCACAGGCACTGCGTAAGCTTACCGGAAGTATAAGTAAAACAAATACTACTTGTATCTTCATCAATCAACTACGAGAGAAGATTGGCGTTATGTTTGGCAACCCCGAAACAACCACCGGTGGTAATGCGCTTAAGTTCTATGCTACGGTAAGATTAGATATTCGCCGCATAACACAGATTAAAGACGGAGAACATGCAGTGGGTAACCAAACAAGAGTTAAGGTCGTGAAAAATAAAGTTGCTCCACCGTTTCGTAAGGCCGAGTTTGAGATTCGGTTTGGCGAAGGGATATCAAAAATAGGTGAGATAATTGACCTGGGGGTTGATTTGAATATTATTAAGAAAAGCGGCTCATGGTTTAGTTATGGTGAGACAAAGCTGGGGCAGGGACGTGAGGCAGTTAAGGGTGTGCTGAAAGACAATCCTGAACTTGCAGAAGAGCTTGAGGCAAAAATAATGGATGCAATCAAAAATAAGAAGTAGCAGAAAATAGGATTTGTTGTAGACTAAAATATTGATAAAAAAGGACAGGGTGATACTCTGTCCTTTTTTTGTCAGTATCACCTTAAGCGATGCCGACACCAATAGTTAGTTAAGTTTCACTGCATAGGTTATTGTTATTACAATGAAAGTTGTATTTTTGTTTACGAACAATACCTATAATCTACGCTATGAGCAATACGAATATTGCGCATGAAATTGAGAAGTTACGAGAAGAGCTTAATCAGCACAACTACAGCTATTATGTTCTTAACTCACCCATGATTAGTGACTATGAGTATGACCGGCTAATGGACAAACTTATAACACTTGAGAGTGAGCACCCTGAGCTCTTCGATTCTAACAGTCCTACGCAAAGAGTTGGCAGTGATATTAACATCGAATTCCAGCAGGTAAAACATAAATACCCCATGTTATCTCTCGGTAATACTTACAACGAAGGTGAGATAACCGATTTCTTCAACAGGGTTGTTAAATCTCTTGACGAGCCGTTTGAGATTGTTTGTGAGTTGAAATATGATGGCACTGCAATTGGTTTGACCTATGAGAACGGGGGGTTAGTTAGGGGTGTTACCCGCGGCGATGGTGTGCAGGGCGACGATGTTACAGTTAATGTTAAAACCATTAAAAGTATTCCTCTGAAGCTTAAAGGTGATTATCCATCGGAATTTGAGATTCGGGGAGAGATTTACATTCCGCACAAAGGGTTTGAAGCAATGAACAGAGAACGTGCCGAAGCGGGCGAAGAGCTCTACTCAAATCCACGAAATACAGCATCAGGATCGTTAAAGCTGCAAAATAGTAAGCAGGTTGCTAAACGTCCACTCGACTGCTACTTGTACTACCTATTGGGCGAGGAGCTGCCGGCAGATAATCATTTCTGTAACCTTGAAAAAGCCCGGGAGTGGGGTTTTAAGATTTCTGAAAACTATAAACTATGCAAAAGTCCTGACGAGATATTTGAGTTTATTCACTATTGGGATAAAGAGAGGCATAACTTGCCCTACGATATTGATGGAATAGTATTAAAAGTGAATAGTCTTAATCAGCAGAAGAGGTTGGGTTTTACAGCAAAGAATCCCCGTTGGGCCATCTCCTATAAATTTAAGGCAGAGCAGGGTTACACTCGTTTGCTGTCGGTAGATTTTCAGGTTGGGCGTACAGGGGCAGTTACGCCCGTTGCCAATCTTGAGCCGGTTCAGTTGGCCGGCACTATCGTTAAGCGTGCTTCACTTCACAATGCTGATTTTATCACCGCACTAGACCTCCATCTTAACGACATGGTTTATGTAGAGAAGGGTGGTGAGATTATACCCAAGATAGTGATGGTTGACATGGACTCTCGTAAACCCAAAGCAGAGGCTGTGAGGTTTATCACTCACTGTCCCGAATGCGGTACAGAGCTCGAGAGGGAGGAGGGTGAGGCGGCCTTCTACTGTCCAAACAGACAGTCGTGTCCGCCACAGGTGAAAGGTCGTATCGAGCATTTCATCAGCCGTAAGGCCATGAATATAGATGGGCTGGGCGCTGAGACAATTGACCTGCTCTACAGTGTAAAACTTTTGCATGATGTATCTGATTTGTATTCCATCCACCCCATGCAGTTAATACCGCTAGAAAGATTGGGTGAAAAGTCGGCAAGGAATATTATTAAGAGTATTGAGAAGTCGAAGAGTGTCTCTTTTCCGAGAGTGCTTTTTGCTTTGGGTATTCGATTTGTGGGCGAAACAGTAGCCAAAAAACTGGCAATGGCCTTTAAAAGTATCGATAGGCTGGAGCAGGCAACCTTGGAGGAGCTGATAGAGGTAGTGGAGATTGGAGAGCGAATTGCCGGAAGTGTGATTGAGTACTTTGCAGATGAAAGAAACAGGGAGATAATTGAGAAGTTGAAGAGGGCAGGGCTGCAATTTGAGCTTTCAGAGCAGGAAGCGAAAACCGATTCGCAACTGCTAGCCAGTAAGTCGTTTGTGATTAGCGGCTCATTTGCCAAACACAGCAGGGATGAGATAAAACAACTGATTGAAAAGAACGGAGGTAAAAATAGTTCATCAATATCGTCAAAAACTAACTATCTTGTAGCAGGTGACAAAATAGGTCCTGTAAAACTTGCTAAAGCTGAAAAGTTAGAGATTACAATTATTTCAGAGGATGATTTACTAAATTTGATACAATTATGACAAATATAGTTAAAGATATTAGAATTAAAATCGGCAGTTATCTTTTAAAAAAGCGACAGGCAAAGCTTAACAGAAATGTTGTTGTCCGTAATTTGAAAGATATTAAAAAGGCCGGTATCATCTTTGAAGTCCTATCAGGCGAAAATATCAAACTTGTAAAGCAGTTTATTAAAGAGTTAAAGACCTTTGGGGTAGAGACAAAGGCTTTGGGGTATGTGAATGATGTTCGTAAAAATATTGATCTTATTGGTGATAGCACCTTTTCGTATGTGAGTAAAGATGACTATTCCTTTTTTTACGAAAGTAAGGATGAGGTTGTTAATGCATTTATCGACAGACCTTTTAATCTGCTGATTGTCTATTGTGAAAACGACCACTTTCCTCTGCGCCATATCGGAACCCTCTCGGGTGCTGAACTTAAAGTGGGTGAGAAGGGTGTGTGTGATAATATTATGGATATTATGATTGAGCTACCCGATAATAAGGGGCTGCCCGAACTACAAAAACAGCTTATCTACTACCTGACAATGATAAACAAGTGATTTCAATCCGAGTAGATTTGTAATAACTATTTAATACAAAACAGATAAAACTCCCAATTTTATTAACAATTAAGTACTCCCTCTTTTGAGTTCAATATTAGAAGAGGCAAGACTACATTCTTTGCATTCCACCAATTAGAGAGCCGTGGTATTGCATATTAATTGGAGGGGTTAAATTCCATCACTCCTGAATTCGAATAAATATTGAAAAAATGTAATAATGGTATAATAT